>Ga0207798_100161_pt1 | contig 25633 bp, 33 predicted proteins | sample TtanPargueraPR_8_FD_187278 | JGI IMG/M metagenome (GOLD analysis project Ga0207798, IMG submission 187278) | Anaerobic enrichment media microbial communities from Bioluminiscent Bay, La Parguera, Puerto Rico - Tt and E1 (SPAdes) | ecosystem: Environmental > Aquatic > Marine > Unclassified ... | reverse complement strand
GAAGTATTTGGCAGCTCACTACCTTAAATCGCTTTAGCGTCACTCTTTAATTGCTGCGCCATATTAAGGTGCGCTTAAAGCGCTTTAAGGCTAGCATGGAAATGACCAATATTCGCCCTTTTCGCCGCTTTTCCACCCTATTACCCCGCCACTTTCACTCTTAGGCTACAACCACGTACATTCAGCCTGAGAGATCCGTTGCGGAAATAACGCCCAATTAAGGGGTGAGCAACGTTACCACCCAACTTAAAACATTGTGCCATAAACACTTAATTTGAAGTAGAAGCAAAAATGCCAAGCGTTGGGAATCCCTCTTAAATTGATTGTTATATGCGTACTCGAAGCTACATTGAAACTGCTTCGATTTTGTTTCCGTCTAAGTCACGAACAAATGCAGCATAGCAAGCTTCACCATACTCCGGCCTTAAACCTGGCTTACCTGCGCATGAGCCACCCAATTCAATGGCTGTAGCATAGAACTGGTCAACAGCTTCTTTTGAAGGTGCATTGAAAGCAACATGAGCGCCATTACTTGATGTAGCTTTTCCTTCACAAGGGCTTCCGACCCAAAATTCAAAATTTTCACCATAAGCCGCTGCGATATTTTCTATATAATGAGCACGCTTAATAGACAACGTAGAAAGAACTGAGTCATAAAAACCAACCGCTTTTGCCACATCAGAAGCGCCAACTGAGACGTGATTTAGAATCATTTTTAAGTCCTTTTATTGTTTGAAACTTGAAAGCATATAACGCCGCGTTAAGTAGTGAGCAACGCCATCACCGAACTTAAACCATTGTGCTGTTAACACTAAATTCAAAGCAAACCGAAAATGCCTGGCGTTGCGAATCTGCCTTAAACGCTTTGTTATGTGCATTTTTCCAACATTAGCCGCCAGTCACTTTTGGATACCCAAGATTCCAATACCCTTACCCTGTGATACCCTTTTGGAGTCAAAGACGTAATGCGAATATATCGTCTTCCCAAGATTGACCTCTGATACCTTAATGCTGCGGGGATGCCAAATAAATATATTTCTTCAGTATCTGTTGTTAGATTGCTCTCGCTTTTTCTCAATGCGCCGATATATTGGAAAATAGCACCAACTAGAACTGCACCATAGGTAATTAAACTCTGCTCTATCGAAAAGATAAACTGCATTACCAGCAGAACTAACACACCACCAATCACTGCTGAAATGCTCTGAGACAATGCTCTGGGATAACCAATAAATTCAATTTTACGCATCATAGAACCTCCTTTACCTATTGTTCTATGGAATACGAAAAATACACTCAAAGTCTTGAATCACTGCGAGTTTGTTCACATAGTCGTATGCACATAACGCCGCATTAAGGGGTGAACAACGCAAACCACCCGACCTAAACCATTGTGCCGTAAGCACTAAAGCTGATTCAAACCAAAACTGCCAAGCGTTGTGAATCCCTCTTGAATGCTTTGTTATACGCGGGCTTCCGACCAAACTGCGAACTCATTGCCACTTGGTTCTAGAAAATGAAAACGGCAACCACCAGGAAATTCGAATATAGGGCGAATGATTTCACCACCACTTTGAACGACTTTATTTAGAGTACCTTCGATGTCAGAGCTGTAGAATACTAAAAGTGCTCCACCTGTATTAGTTTGGCTGCAGCAATAAGCTTTGAAGAAACCACCGTCTAATCCCTGATTTGAAAAAGCTGTATATTCAGGTCCGTAGTCGACAAACTCCCAACCGAAAACTGAAGAGAAGAATGATTTTGTCGACTCTAAGTCTTTTGCGCCAAACTCAACATAATTAAGTTTTTCATGCTGATTCATTTCCTTGCTCCTTTTTGATTATCCTGATAAGCGTATAACGCCCAATTAAGGGGTGAGCCACGCAACCACGATACTAAATTTGGACACCGTAAACACTAAACTTGACCCGAACCAAAAATGCCAAGCGTGGGGAATCCCTCTTAAATTGTTTGTTAGCTTTGTACTCCATGTACTTTGCGCATATGCCTTTTTACATTTTTCTTTGAAAGAGCAACGCCGCACTCGATACATTCAGTAACATCAGTTTTTATTATTTCGTCCAATAGCATATATCGAAGACTTGGCTCATCGAAAGAATAGATAGTTTCGTCACCTGAATCGATCACACATAGTTTGCCTAATAAGAAACCGCCATTATTTTTACAAACCAAGGTCAATTTTTGATTACTCTCGGCATTAACTGTTAGCTCTGTCTTCGATTTATTACTACTAACTCTACATGACTTTACCACGCCTATAACTGAATTTTCAGGCAATGAACTAAACTCAAAGTTAAAGACCGAAACGAGTGATTCTGCTTTCAGTGTTGGTGATTTAGCTGCGTGCATACAATAGTGCTGATACCAAGGAGGTCCCAAAGGAGCATCGACCCAAACACTTCCGCCATTATGACGAATGAAATACACCTCATCTCCACAATCAGGGCATGATGTTGAGAAACAAGCACTCTCTGTAGATACACTGTAACCACTAAAATCATTTACAGAAGTACAACTCGAGTCACTACAACCACCATGAGGATGTATAGGTACACATTGTCCCCCAACATACCTAAATTCAATAGGTTGACCACAACGATTACAAGTAGACATAATTCTATACTCAATTTTGTCGATAAAAAGCTAACGCCCTGTTAAGGGGTGAGCAACGCAATACCAAAACCGCCGCAAACCACCTTAATCACTTAAACTAACGCATGGTAAAAATGCCACGCGTTGCGAATCCCTCTTGAACAGTTTGTTAGGCGACATTTCTACGTTTAACTTCTTTCTCATACGAAGATTCGTTGTATAGCCAAATAGCCCAAAATGCGAAAAACATCCCGATCGTGTAAATTGAGTAATTAAGAGCATTATCCGATAAGAAGATCGTAATGCTTGCCGCATCAGAAGATGGATAAAGGAAAATAACATTAAAAATTATGTACAAAATGGCTGTGACGAAAGTTGTTCTGAAAAGCCAATTTAAACATCCTTTCTTTCGCGATTTTTGCCAATTATCAAATGCTTTACCATTCATTAATCCACTCCTTTTCTGTTAACTGAAGCTAGATTCACGCCAGGATACTATCACTACTCTATCGTTTGTCTCATGTCGCCTAACGCCGCATTAAGGGGTGAACAACGCCACCACCTAACCTAAACCATTGTGCCGTAAACACTTAAGCCAATTCAAACCAAAACTGCCAAGCGTTGTGAATCCCTCTTGAATGCTTTGTTAGTTGCCAAACCTAAAGCTTTGATTTGGTGTTAATTACCGCTTTGCCAACACCAGCTTTATGTGTTTTAAGAAACTTAAATCAGGCGCAGTTTCAAAGCGACTGTCACTGAAACCACTTGGAACAAACAGCGCCGTAGAAATCGGACTAACAACACCGAAAAGCTCATTTGAGAATGACAATATTACAAAGCTGACTTTCAACAAGTAAATCGGTTGCTGAAACAGAAAATCCAACCAAAAAAGAAACCAGAGAACGATTTTCACTAAACCTAACGATTCAAATTTGAAGTACGAAACTCCACCCAAAACACACTGACTTTAACTCTAAACATTCCGCTTTAGCTGCGTTTTCCTCGTTGGCAACTAACGCCCTGTTAAGGGGTGAGCAACGCAATACCAAAGCTGCTGCATACCACCTTAATCACTTAAACCAACGCACAGTAAAAATGCCACGCGTTGTGAATCCCTCTTAAACAGTTTGTTAGCTGCGTACCAACATTTTTGCCACATCAATTGCGACAACTTCAGTACCACAGAGGTTTGCATCCCAATTGAGACCCACAAGATGTCCATCGCTATGAATACCTTTTAGCCAATTATCAACGAATGAATCTAGGTTAATTGGACTTGGGACATACAACTCCCAATCACCAATTGCGCCCCGACTTGCGTATGCTCTATCTGACCAAAAAACATAAACTGATGCGTCTGGATACTGATTCGAATTACAAACTGCCCAACCACCATCAGGATGCTGAAGTCCCCAAACAGTTCGATTTTCGATTACTCTGTCGATAAATCTTATGTAATTGGAACTTGATGTAGCTTTATCTTGGATCATCATTTTTCCTCTAAGCAGCTAACGCCGCATTAAGGTGTGAGCAACGCTACCATCAAACGTTAACCATGCCACCGTAAACACAAAACCCAACGATGGAACGAAAAATGCCAAGCGTTGGGAATCACTCTTAAATGCCTTGTTATGCAACTTCGCACGCAAACCTTTTTACACGTTTTGTAATTTCCCATACTGCAGTGTCAAAACCTGAGTTAATTACCTCGGCGTTACTTCGATTTATTACTGATAGCCAATTGATCGTGTCTTGAGGATAGGGGTCTACAACAAGTAAAGTTGCACTACTTTCCTCTAAAGCTTGCCAAATATGAGTATCGTGCTCAACGTACTTGATGCCGACAAGAATAATAAACTTAGAGTTAGCTACAACATTACTGTACTGCTTTTGAATATTGTCTATTAAACTTGAGTTAACAACTACGCGTTTTCCTTTTTCATACATCGACAAGGCGGGACTTAAATCACTATTACGTGGATCATTGCACCATTGAACGACCTCTTGGTTTGTCGCCACCGCATCAGTTGGAAAGCCATCGAAGAACGTCCCGCAACCAACCATTACGTTGCCACTTATGTTCCAACCATTTGGCATCCTGGGCAAAAAATTAGATGAACCATGAGGTTTAAGAACAGTAACACCTTCTCCAGTACCATTGTAATCAACAGGATAGCCCACTGATGCTATAGCCTGCTCTATCAAAGTATCGTAATTAAGCGTAACTATATTTATTCGAGGCATTAACTTTTGAATTTTGTTAAATAGCCTAACATAAGCATTTTCAGGTGTTATTTGAAATTTCGACAAATAACACGCTATTTCTTTTTGCAATGGATTAATTATTCGGCTGTCGTTAGACACCGTTGCCATTCCTGCCTCAAAACCTTGTAGTTGAAACACCTCGTGAGATTTCTCTGGTAACTGTCCAAAGCTACCTTTTTGAGAAATAAGATTATCGTATAGATAATTACCTAATGGAGGATTGTAAGGCTCGGTTTTACCCGAACCATAACTAGCCCCTGCACCAAATAAAAATGTTATCAATGTTACTCCTTAGTTGCATAACGCCCTGTTAAGGTGTGAGCAACGCAATACCGATGCCTCCGCATACCACCTTAAACACTAAGCGCAACGCATAGCAAAAATGCCAAGCGTTGCGAATCACTCTTAAACAGTTTGTTATGCTGAAATATTAATTAGTCACGGAAAAGTTATCTCTGAAGTGTTTTTTTACTACAAACTTAATAGAGCTATTGTCATACTCTTGCACCTCAATTACCGCGCCTTTGTAGTTAATAATATTTGATTTTGCCATGTCATATTCGACGTTGTTAGTGAAAGCATCTCGAGCCATACCGCTTGAAAACTCTCTGTACGAAATATTGATTTTGTTGCCTACAGAGCCATTGTAAATTAGTGTTTGCCTAAATGAGCTACCAGTGTCCACCGTTTTATTTTCTACTTTTGCGCTTCCGTTGTCATAGCACTGAGCAGGCTGATAAGAAACTGTCGTTACACATACTTTGTTGTTTTCTAATGATAAGGCAATAGGAGGCTCAAATAGGCCAGCAACATAGCTAACGGTCGTATTATTCTGTGAAGAGGTAGCAAAGTAATCTACGCCTTTGTTGTGACCAATTTGTACGTAGTCGCCCTTCGGAATATCATACGCTGCCCCGTCAATTGTATTTCCAACCGTAAGATACTTCATAGTTGTGGCAACACCTTGGTCGATCATATGGTCGCCTACAAAAGATTTAGTAACACTACCTAACTCAGGCAATGAGTAATGGTTCTGAGTAGTGTCAGCACCATAATGAATAGTCGTACAACCAGACAGGGCTAAAATTAGCATTGGTGAAATGAATTTTTTCACGTTGTTTACCTCATACCATTAATAAAGTGAACCATATTGCATATGATTTAATAATACTACGATCTGGCTCAATACTCACCATTTCGGCATAACGCCGCGTTAAGTGGTGAGCAACGCAGGCACCTACAATTATAGTATTGTGCCGTAAACACTTAACTCGAAGCAAACCCCAAATGCCGAGCGTTGGGAATCCGCCTTAAACGCTTTGTTAGGCTAATAACAGCACAGCATCTAGAATAAGAGATATAAAAAAGAAAAGTATGCCGATATAAAGTAGGGATTTAGATGTTACATGATCTTCATCTGCTAGATCTTCCCTATTTTTTAAGTTCTCTTTTGCTACCAATAGAGTCTGGTCATCGGCACTTTTAGTTTTCAAAGTCTGCAAATTCCGTTTTGCTGCTGAGATATCAAGGGAATGCCCTATTGCTTGAAACCCTGGATAAGATAAACAACACCAAAAAACAAACTTAGAAGTGTTATTTATAGACGTTAATACATCTCCTAAGGTGACCTTTTCTGCGAATAAGAAAATGACATAGTTAAAAGCAGAGTATAAGGAAGAAACTATCAGTATCAAAGTTAACACCCCCTCAAGAGGCAGTGTTTTCCGTAAACTTTTCAAATCAATTACACCTTACAAGTGGGATCCAGAAATATCCTACTACAATGACGACTATCATTTAAATTTCTTATGAGCCTAACGCCCTGTTAAGGTGTGAGCAACGCAATGCCAAAGCTCCCGCATACCACCTTAAACACTAAAACCAACGCATAGTAAAAATGCCACGCGTTGCGAATCACTCTTAAACAGTTTGTTATACGCAAACCAGAAGAGGCAATACCGTTTAGTCGTGTTCTTGTGCTGTGTATTTATTTAAAAAATCATAGTTCAACGTGGGCAGCGGTCGGGTATAGAACGCCTCTGCTACATAGTCAGTCTCAAAACCAATGCGGTAACCATGCCTTGCAAAGGCGACTTTAGCCAGGGTGGTCAGTTGCATGGAAAAATAGCCGTGTTCTGAATCATCCAGACGTGGCTGGCTCCAGTATTCATGGTGATTTTGAACTGCAGAGTACATCGCCTTTTGGTAGGTTTTTTCATCAGCGCCACCAAATACTTTCATTATCACATCGATCATTGGTAAATGAAGGTAGGTGACAGCATCAGGCTCACCGTGATTCACCGGCTCAGAAGCACTAAGGTTGACGTACTCCTGAATCAAATCCATCGGCTCGCCATCACTCAAGCCGAAAACGCCCCCGATCAACCTTAGTAAAATTTCACCAGATTGACGTCGCCATTTAATTTGCGGATGCTCCACGGTTTTGACGAAGCGTCTTGCATTGTCAAAATCTTCACACAACAAGGAGAACCATGTTGATACATGGAGATCACCACCTTCAATCCCACGGTGATCCCTGTCAGAGTGAAAACCAAATGACACCTCTTTATTTGGTAACGAAATCGTAATATTTTCGCCATCCTCCAATAAGGCATATTCAATACTTTTTGAGTCAAAATATTGCCAAGCGACAAGGGCGTGCAATGCACTGTCAATGTCAGCTAAATTCAGATATAACGATTTGGTGTAGATTTCAAACCCCAAATCTCCTGGGTTGACATAACTCCACTCTTCACTTTGCGCCAACCTGCGTGTGATGATATCTGTCAAAGCCGCAATGTTTGCTGACTCATCTTTGAATACTTTCCGAGCGCCATCGTAGTTGATTGGCGGGTATTGTTGTATCGTCATTTATTACTCAATTTATATTTTATCTAGCACGAGGAGAACTCTGGCGTATAACGCCTTGTTAAGGTGTGAGGCACGCAATACCTAAGCTTCCGCATACCACCTTAACCACTGAAACTAACGCATAGTAAAAATGCCACGCGTGCCGAATCACTCTTGAACAATTTGTTAGCCCTTTTTCAAAAGGTTAAGACTTGTATACGACAACCAAACCACCAAGATTGCCAGTAAGTTTAGAGAAACTGTTACTTCATTAACATTCACACTTATCGGCACTTCAACTCCAGAAGAAAAGGCTAAGGAAAAGTTAGGCGTTTCTATGCCTATCATCTGAATAAAATAAAGAGCCATCATTAACTTAAATACCCAAAGCTTCTTTTTTAACAACCCGTAAAAACTAGACAAGTTCAAGCTTAGCATCACTAAAACGATTGCAAATGTGAGAAAAAGACTCGAAGAGCTCAATTGATTAACTTGGGCAAGCAAGGTAAATAGTAGAAACAGAGTAACTGCAACAGATATACCCTGTAAAAACAGCAAGAACTTTGTTCTTTTTAAATGATTTTCAAACAATTTTATATTTTCTCCTTGAGGGCTAACGCCTTGTTAAGGTGTGAGGCGCGCAATACAGAAGCTTCCGCATACCACCTTAACCACTAAAACCAACGCATAGTAAAAATGCCACGCGTGCCGAATCACTCTTGAACAATTTGTTATGTACGTGCTAAAGGTACACAACTGACTCCACTTTGTTGCCCTCGGGGTCAATCAAAAACGCAGCGTAGTAGTTTGGAGCATAGTGTTTTCGTAAACCAGGCTTACCGTTGCATTTACCACCTAAAGATAACCCCGCTTGATGAAACGCGGAAACTTGTAATTTGTTTGATGCAGAAAAAGCAATATGGCACTTAGAATTACTGACGCCTTTTTCAATTAGAAACCTTACATTTGGCTCGCTCGAAAGCCCAAAGCCAGCAGCATTTTCATCTGACCACTTGAGCTCAATACCCAATGGCTCCAGCACATTCTTGTAAAACACACGACATTCTTCGAATGCAACTACCTCAATTTCAAAATGATCTATCACTCTCAATCCTTTAGAGTTGGTTACAATTTTCCTTAAAGTACATAACGCCCTGCTAAGGGGTGAGCAACGCAATACCGATGTTGCCGCAAACCACCTTAATCGCTAAATTCAACGCATAGTAAAAATGCCACGCGTTGTGAATCCCTCTTGAGCAGTTTGTTAGTTTGCAAACCCAAAGCGTTGATTTTACGTTATTTTAAACTTTGAAAACAATAAGCTTTAAGTGTTTTGATGCACTTAAGCCAGGCGTAGTTTCAAAGCAGTTACTCAATGAAACCACGTGGAACAAACAACGCCGCAGAAAACGAACTTACAACACCAAAAGGCGCTTTTGGAAAACTAATCTCACAATGCGGACTTTCAACAAAGTCACTGAAACCACGTGAACTTTCCACACCAGAGAAAACGTCATTTTAGCGAGTAGATCGGCTTTTGTACCAACAAACTCAACGGGCAGATTTTCAGCAAAAAAGTACAGCTTGGTTAACCCATAACTCGCCGCACCAAAGAACAAATCGACCATTGATACGATGCCAATTTGGGATTTTCACCACGCAAGTTAACACTGAAATTGAACACTGATATGACAATTTAGACTTTCAGCTTTTACCACTAGATCTTGCAATATAGCTGCGTTTTTCCTCTTGCAAACTAACGCCGCATTAAGGGGCAGCAACGCGCTACCACCAAACTTCAATTTAACACCGTAAACACAGGTGCCAAAATTTAAACCAAACTCGCCACGCGTTGACTGTCCCTCTTGAATGCTTTGTTAGGGCTAAACTCACAGCCAACGAAGCAAACCTGCAACGAAAACACCAAGTAACCCGATAGCACTTACAACAAATGAAACACTACGCATTAGTTGTAGGTTGACGTAATAAAAGACCATATGCCCTATACGACCCGCCAAATAGACAATAGCGTACCCATTTACCCATGTCGGATTAGCTGAAGATAAAATGGCAAACAACATGAACAACACTAAGATACCAACGGTTTCATTACTATTGGCAAATGCTCGACTAGAGCGAAATAGGAAGCTTTCGTGTCCTTCATCTACGGGAGTTCCGGGAATATGACCTCTTTTGATACCAATGACATCAGCAACCAATAATTGAATAAAAAACAACACTCCTGTGAGGCCAAGTACTAAAACACTAGTACTATACTGAGCCACCAACTCCATTTTACATACTCCAAATTAAATATTTAAGGTGAGCCCTAACGCCTTGTTAAGGTGTGAGGCACGCAATACAAAAGCCACCGCATACCACCTTAATCACTTAAACCAACGCATAGTAAAAATGCCATGCGTGCTGAATCACTCTTGAACAATTTGTTAGCATTACGGTACTCTGAGGCAGAACATTTCTTGAGCCTTAGGCTCAGGTCGGAACCTTGAGTAAAGCGCTGTCATTTCAGGGCTTTCGACGCCTATTATCAACTCATTTGCCCCAATTTTCTTGAGCGTTGAAGTGAGTTTTGTCTTATTTTGGGGGAAATTTAAATGTTCAACATTTAACGGCTTGGGCTGGTAGTGTTGGATTAAGCTTGCTTCAAGCGTTTCAACTACCTGCTCAAATGTAATTCCATCACACTCTAGCTCTCCCGGCTTATATAAAATTATGGACACGTTTCTAAATAAGTCACGGTCGCTAAGCTGTGCTAGCAGCACTTGCAATTTTTCATGCCCTTCACCTAATCTCTCTTGAGCTGTCCTACCATTTCTAGCAGCCATTCCTATGTACTCTATACATAGCGGAATTGGACTAGATAGCTCTTCAGCATACTGAGTTACGAATACTAAATCGCAAGGGAACTTTTGAGTAACTTCTTGCCCAAAAAGCGTCAGTTCAAAACAATCGTAATCTCTACCATACTTGCATGCAGCAACATCAGTAATCGGAAATATTGGTGATCTAAACGTAATAAGCTCGGTTAATTCTCCACCTTCAGTGCTTTCGGAAATTAACTCGGCTTGAAAAAAGTATGGATTTATAATAGTTACACTATCTTTGTTAATCTTGAACTTTGTATGAGTAACTAACGCATATGTGTGAAACCTTGTGAAATCACCGTGAAATAATAGTCTATGTTCATGATCGAGTTGATGCACATAGAACTCGTTTTCTCTCTTAGGAGCTAAATCTAAAAAACCTATATTTCTTACTTGTATGATAGATGCTGGACCTGATAATAAACACAATGCCAAAAATATACTCCTCTCCGTTTTAAGTAATGCTAACGCCCTGTTAAGGTGTGAGCAACGCAATACCGATGCCGCCGCATACCACCTTAATCACTAAATTCAACGCATAGTAAAAATGCCACGCGTTGCGAATCACTCTTAAACAGTTTGTTAGGGCGGTGCTAAATGGTGCACTTTTTCCATGCTTCTAGCACGCGATTGTATTCTTTATTTAATCCAGCTACACCTTGTACACTCTTAGCTGGGGCAGTTGGAGGTGTACCTAATATTGATTCATTCCAATCAACCCACTTTACTCCAGATGAAATAGTTTGCGCGTAGTTAAATGCATTTGGTGACTGTAATTGGTAACTTTCATTTGCATCAAGATTAACTTGGCAAATTCCGCGAACGGTCGTTCCTTCGATACCAACGACAAGATCACCCTTTTTCATTGAGAAAAGAGACCACATTACCTTAGATGCATGACCTTCTTCACCATAAGCCAACTTGTTTAAGGCATTAACCGTTTCTAGGAACTCATTTTTATAATTGTTAGTAACTAACGGTAGCAACAAAGACAAATCGCCAAGTTTCGGCCAACCTTGAGCCACAACTTTTCGATATTTAAGCTCTTCATAAGACGTGTAATCTCGATCAATTGCTAACCACCAAATATTCATATTATTAACCTTTATCTTTGTAAGCCCTAACGCTTTGTTAAGGGGTGAACAACGCAATACCGAAGCTGCTGCATACCGCCTTAAACACTAAAACCAACGCACAGTAAAAATGCCACGCGTTGTGAATCCCTCTGAACAACTTGTTATGTAAATTTTAATAGGCTGCCGAATCCTTTTCGAAGTACTTACTGACAGACCATAATGTATAGATATACATCATCCTTACTAGAAGTAAGATTATTACGCCTACACACCCTGAAATTAACAAAACATCCAGTTTGTCCACACTTGACTCGCCAGTAATATTTCGGATGATTGCGAAGCAAAACAGGAATATTGCGAGAATGTATTTCCAAAGTCTTTTTAGTAGCGAAATCCGGTCAGATTTACCTGAAGAACTACTTGTCGATTCATTCAAGCCAGTTTCTGGTTTACTCTTTTTAAAGATACTTACGACGGTGGCACAAATACCAAACCAAGAAGCAGCAATAACAGATATACTTTCCAAATCCTGAAGTGTCATTTTTTCTCCATTTACATAACGCCGCATTAAGGTGTGAGCGGCGCTTGGCTATACTTGAGCGAAGCGAAACTGCCAAGCGTTGAGAATCACTCTTAAATGCTTTGTTATGCATTTATAAGCCACCACACAGGTCTAAGTAATTTCCTGTCGAGAACGACGATTTCTCCGATGAGAGCCAATAAATAGCTTCTGCCACTTCTTCTGGCTCACCACCACGCTGAAGAGGGATAATACTCTTTAACCTCTCAACCCTTTCAGGTTCGCCACCATCAGCATGCATTTCCGTATGTATCAGCCCCGGACGGACACAATTTACTCTAATGCCCTCTGAGGCAACTTCTAATGACAAGCCTTTTGTTAGTGTATCAATTGCACCTTTTGAAGCCGCATAATCAATGTACTCATTTGGTGAGCCAGAGCGAGATGCTCCCGATGAAACATTTACAATGACGCCACCTTCGCCACCATGACGAGTAGACATGCGTTTAACCGCCTCTCGGCAACAAAGAAAGTAGCTAGTCACATTGTTAGTCAAAATTGTATTGATTCTGTCAGCAGTCAGGTCCTCAAGACGAGACTGTTTACGCAATATGCCTGCATTGTTTACCAGTACTGATAATGAGCCTAGCTCATCGTCAATTTCTTGGAACAGCCTCAATACATCATCCTCAACGGAGACGTCCGCTTGAACTGTAATACAACGGCCACCCGCAGCCCTAATATCTCTTGCTAACACTTCAGCCGAAGCCGAATTGGACTTGTAATTAATGCAAACTGCATAGCCCTTTGACGCAAATAATTTGGAAGTCGCTGCGCCGATACCTCGGCCGCCACCTGTGATTAAAACCACTTTTGAATCATTCATAAATCATCCTTGAATCGTAAAATTGGAGGAATGCATAACGCCCTGTTAAGGTGTGAGCAACGCAATACCGAAGCTCCCGCATACCACCTTAACCACTAAACCTAACGCATAGTAAAAATGCCACGCGTTGCGAATCACTCTTAAACAGATTGTTATGTGAATTTTATTACGCGCCTAAAAGAGGTAAATTTTTACGCTGCTGATAGGTTAAAGCCAACTCTAAACAGGACTTAATCGCTCTTTCTGGCATCGGTTTCGATAAGGACAGAACTATTGCTCTATTTCCCTGAAACACCAGTTCTTCACCATACAATTCCCGGAATGTATCGACGAGCTTGGTTTGGCAATTAAAGAAAAGGTAATAATTGTTAGGAGACTTGAGTTTCCAGTCCATTCTTAGCGGACTGCCTATTTTTACACTGTAGCTTGGTTCACCCCATTTTAGAGTTTCTTCAACTTCACTAAGTTCCAACTCCGATGCTATTTGAAAGACTAGATTTCGTAGCTCCGCTAACCTAACACGAGCATTCTCTGGGTATTCATCGAAGCGATCTTTGACTACCTTGTTCATTGGAATCTCCTATTCACATAACGCCCTGTTAAGGGGTGAGCAATGCAATACCGAAGCAGCCGCATACCACCTTAATCACTAAAACCAACGCATAGTGAAAATGCCACGCGTTGCGAATCCCTCTTGAACAGTTTGTTAGGTGCGTAGCCAAAGTTGGTAAAAGTCGGTTTCATCGTGCTTGGGATTCTTGCGCACGAACTCCCAACCATGGCGCTTGTAGAATGTGAGAGCTCTATGGTTAGTTCGGCTTACTGAAAGTACAGCACGCAAACAACCCGCTGTACTCAATGCGCTTACAATATAATCCTGCAATTTTGCAGCGAGTCCTGAACCACGAAAATTCGGTTTTAAGTAAATGAGATGCACATAGCCAGTCTCCGGCTCGGGTGAAAAGCTACGAAACTCTAACTGCCCTGCAAACTGACCATCCACAAATATATGGATATAGAACCATCCTGACGTTGCTAGCCGGTCTAATACTCGTTCACGATAACCCCTGATGAAGTCGTCGAAACCATCGTAATGCCCAAAACTACAAAAGTATGCATCTTTTCTCGCAGCTACGCACAATTCGAAATCATCAATGTTTATCTGCTGAAAAGCAATTTCCATACTTACCTTTTCCTTCAAGCACCTAACGCCCTGCTAAGGGGTGAACAACGCAATGCCGATGCCGCCGCATACCCCTTAATCACTAAAATCAACGCATAGTAAAAATGCCACGCGTTGTGAATCCCTCTTAAGCAGCTTGTTAGTACGCTGCCCTTAAAGCCTTTGGCACACGCCAAAATACTGAAATATAGCACGAAATTTGTGGTTAAAAACACAGAAGCCTAACGGACAACTGCCAATCTAAAAACCGACCTCAAGACGAAAGTTGGCTAGAAGAAAAACATGCCAAACCGCTCTTTTCACCGCTTTCAAATTTGCAAAGGATTCGATCACAGGATTTGAACAGCCACACCAAAGAACGAATTTAGGGTTAAACACCAACTGCACAAAAGAAGCCGCGCCAGAGAAATCACCCAAAAGTTAGAAACCGTAAACGGTAAAATCAAAGCTAACTCAGCTCATATAGTGCCACCGGAGCGAACGTGAAAAGCACATTTGTTCAAGTGTAAAGCCATGAAAAGAAACCAATAAACACCGAAATTTTTAACCTTTGATGCCAATCCAGTACTAACGCCTTGCTAAGGTGTGAGTAACGCAATACAAAAGCTACCGCACAGCGCCGTATTCACATAAGCCACCGCAAAGTAAAAATGCCACGCGTTACGAATCACTCTTAAGCAATTTGTTAGTACATGCGCTACTTCTATTTATGCGCTCCAAGATATTGAAAACTAGCATGATATGAAAGGCTTTGAACACTGAAGTGAGACGGACAGCTACAAAACTTAATTACAATTGAAAGACGAAAATTGGCTAGAAGAAAAACGCACTTAACTCCCCTACTTTTACTGGCTTCAAATTAGAAAAGGATTCGATCCTCGCTCTTTGATGGCAACAACCAACGAACGACAAGATTAACTCAGGAAGTACAACGAAAACGAATAAGCGCCAAAGAAATAGGCTAAGAGTTATAGACCGTAAACGGTGAAATCAAAGCAAACACTCCGCATATAGTGCCACCGGAAAGAACGTGAAAGGCACAAACTGAAAGGTGTAAAGACAAGCGCCAAAACAGATAAACACCAAAACTTATGACCTTTGATGTCAAACCCGTACTAACGCCCAATTAAGGTGTGAAGCACGCGACCACACCACTCAATTTGACCACCGTAATCACTGAACTCAACCCAAACCAAAAATGCCAAGCGTGCTGAATCACTCTTAAATTGTTTGTTAGCATAATTTTCACAAACCATATATTGACTTCAAATGTTCTGCTAGCCCTTCTTGGTCAGGAAACATAGTAAACTCGTCGATACACAAGTATTTCAGTAGACGTTTAAACCTACCGATATCATCCGGATTAATATCTATTCGCTTGACAGCATCAGGACAGATTCTTTCGATAGGCTCCATGGAATTCATATGGACTGTGAATAATCCCCTTTGAGCAGATATTCTTGAATTACCATGAGGGGGTTTAATTGCATATGGACCATCATAAGAACAGTTTCCCGCCATGACTTGCGCAATATTGAATTCTGGCTGCCCTCCTATATCAGGACTAGAAGAGGTATCAAAAATGATCGCATGCGATGTTGAGATTTCATTTAGTAGAAATGGATTCAATAACCAAACACAGGGCGATTCGGGCTGTCCTTTGAGTGCAAAATAAAGGGCTGTTCCTAGAGAAGAAGTCCAATCAAGTAACCTCGTCGGCAAACCATAGTGCTGCATATCCAAAAGAATATCCCAGTTTGATTTAGTGACACCATTCAGAGAAGTCGCATGGGCTTTGTAGTCATAGAAAATTGGTCTTTCACTCTCAACTTTCCCTGTTCTATGTAATGTGGGTAAAAGTTCATAATTAATTGATGAGTGCCCTCGAAATAAAAGCTCTGAGATAGGCAAACCAAACTCTTCTGCTGCTGCATCAACAGAATCAAAAAAACTTTCCAAAATTCAAACTCCTTCGCTGTACAGCTAAGTATGCTAACGCCCTGTTAAGGGGTGAGCAACGCGATACCGGAGCCGCCGCATACCACCTTAAGCACTAAATTCAACGCATAGTGAAAATGCCACGCGTTGTGAATCCCTCTTGAACAGTTTGTTATACGATGCCTCACAGCAAGCGCTGAAACTGACCGTTTTTAGCTTTGAAACCTAGCTTATTAAACAAAGCTTGAGACCGAAAGTTACCCTCATCAATATCTGCATACAGTCTTTCAATGCCCAAAGATTTAGCATGAGAAAATAATAAACTAAGAGCTTCCGACATATACCCTTGTCGCCAGTACGATGAATTTAGTAAGCATCCGACCTCACAGGAATCACTGTTATCACTAAAACTATGTAAGCCGCAGGTTCCAATAACTTTGTTTGTCGCTTGATCCATAATCGCCCATTCCAACGATTCACCTGATTTCTCCAGCCGGACGACGCTTTCTAGCATCTGAACTATCATATCTTTCGATGTAAAAACTGGGTCTGAGGCAAATTCCATTGTTTGAATATCACCATAAATTTCAAACAAATCATCAGAATCACTCGTTTGAATTGACCTCAAAACAATTCTACTTCCGTGTAAATCAGGCTTCATTTCTCTCCTTAATCGTATAACGCCGCGTTAAGTGGTGAGCAACGCTACCACCCTGCCTAAACCATTGTGCCGTAAACACTAAAGCTGAATCAAACCGAAAATGCCAAGCGTTGGGAATCCGTCTTAAACGCTTTGTTATATGCTCTGTTTCACCAGAATTTTTGACTTATCGATAGCTAGAGCCTCGCAAAACCCCTCAACGAAACCGGACATTAATGCAGTACCTAATGCAATAGTTTTGGTATCTTCTACAAGAGTTTGATAAACCTTATTTCTATGCTCAAGGTCGGTGAACAAGAAGTTATTTTTAATGTAAAACTCGTGAGCAATATAGTTACGTTTAACTAGTGCTTGCTTCAAGATAGAAGCACCAACATCATCAATGTCGGCGTGGCTTTTTAGTAAACCGATGAGTTGACCTAAGGTTTTACGGTCTTCACGGATTACGAGTGCTTCAACTTCTATTTCAACATCAAAATTGTCGTTCAATATCGCAACAAGCGTCCGAGTAAGAAACTCTAGCGTTTGCCCCATATGAAGAGCCTCACCCACTTTTTTATATACATCATCAATTGATGAGTTCATCTAATCTCCATTGAGCATATAACGCCCAATTAAGGTGTGAAGCACGCTACCACGACACTCAATTTGAACACCGTAAACACTAAATTAGACCCAGACCAAAAATGCCAAGCGTGCTGAATCACTCTTAAATTGTTTGTTAGGTTTTTACTCCCCACTTACGCATTATTTCTAGAACTTGAGGCGGGATTCCCTGAAGTTTTTCAAATTCAGGTTCGGTAATAGTTCTATAGTTATCCAGACGATCTATACCGTCACCTTTCCATTGGAAAAATTTATATAAAACAATCAACGAGGGAACAGCAATAGGAGCATTCTGACCTTTTGAATGGGCAATATAATGAGACACACCCTCAGAAAAGTAGTTCTCAGGAAATTTGTTTTTTTCAGATGAGATCAACAAATAAAATTTCCACTGCCAAAATGCTTCAATTTCCTTGTGAATTTTTTTATGACTAGGCTCTGTTAAATTTAGGCTAAGGTCTTGTGCCGACAATAATAAACGTGCAGAAGTTAGCCAAAGCATTCTGTCATTCTGAGGGAGTTCATTAATTTTGCTACCACTCAGAGTGTCATAAGACCTTTCATACATGTTCCCCACTTCTTTCAATATGTCATCTGACCGCAGCCGAACCACATTCGCTGCCCAAATATAAAGGGCAGAAATAGCCCCCAAAAAAGCAAGAAGAGGTGATACTTTAACAAGATTTGCGCTAGACAAACCATTGCATAATAACTCCAAAGTAATTACACAAAGAGAGCTTATCAGCAAGAAGATCAAAAGAACAAACAACATCCTTTTTACAAAAATCACACCTTAATTCCTCCTCAAAAACCTAACGCCGCATTAAGGGGTGAACAACGCAAACCACCCGACCTAAACCATTGTGCCGTAAACACTTAAGCCAATTCAAACCAAAACTGCCACGCGTTGTGAATCCCTCTTGAATGCTTTGTTAGTTGCCAAACCTAACGCTTTGATTTGAAGTTAAATGCTGCTTTGCCAACACTAGTTTTGTGTGCTTTGAAAAACTCAAATCAGGCGCAGTTTCAAAGCGCCTGTCACTGAAACCACTTGGAACTCAAAACGCCGTAGAAAACGGACTAACAACACCAAAAAGCTCTTTTAGACAGACAGTGTTACAGAGCTGACTTTCAACAAACAACGCGGCTTCTGAAACAGAGGATCCAAACCATACAAGAAACCAAAGCACGATTTTCACAACCCCAAAAACTAGAAATGGAAATAAGAAAACCTCGCCAAATACACACGGACTTTAGCCCTAAACAATCTTCTTTGGGTACGTTTTTCCTCGTTGGCAACTAACGCCCAATTAAGGTGTGAAGCGCGCTACCACAACACTCAATTTGAACGCCTTAATCACTAAACCTAACTTAAACCCAAAATGCCACGCGTGCTGAATCACTCTTAAATTGTTTGTTAGCATTATTTTTCAAACGTTATATTTGAGTAATTAATAGAATTTCCGTGCTTTTCTTTCAAGTGTTCAAAAACGTCAAACCATTCAAGAGATAAACCAACCCTTCTATTCTTTTGAGTATGCACTTCACACCGATAGTTTTCAAAACCAGCCTTAGTAGCATAGTTTTGCCACATTGACGTGAGTGAGTCTCGCGCCTTACCAACAACCACCTCTGTTAATTTACGATTTAACATATGCTTTTGGGATATAGCGTATACAAAGCCGTCAATTATCTCTGTAAGGTCAAGTTTAATATCTTTGGATAACATTCCTTTAGGTACACCAGCTTTTTCCAAATCTTCGTAGTAATAATAGATATTAAAATGAGCAGTCCGGTTTGAAGTATCGTGATCGTAACGCACACCTGTTGTGAAGGTTCTAACCGGTAATGCACTATGCTGGCTATGACCGCGAAGGTTACAACCGACGACATAATTCAGGTTCGTATCATAGATTTCACTACGATGATCGATGACTTGTTGCTTCGCGCTATCCTCATTTGTTAACTCAAATGAAAAGCAACGCTTCTTCCTTTCATTGTAATGCCAGTCTAGATATAGCTTACTTAAATTAAACAGATTAAAAGCTAGTCTATTCAATGAACTACGGACTTCATGATTGAAAACATAGTCTGCGAACGGCGATGATAAAGACCTCAAGTTCCAATAGTTCACTTTGTTCTTATAGTCCCAGTAAGCTTCTATGATTTGATCATAGATAATTTCTATATCTAGGGCTTTGACCAGAAGAGCTCTATGACCTAAAGCCTTTTTAATTTCGGATTCAGAAACTTCGAAGATTTGGTATTCTACTCCGTCTGTACTGTATACGACTAAATTTTCCATAAATCCTCAATAATGCTAACGCCATGTTAAGGGGTGAGCGACGCAATACCGATGTTGCTGCAACCACCTTAAACACAAAAATCAACGCATAGTGAAAATGCCACGCGTTGCGAATCCCTCTTGAACATTTTGTTATACATATCTACCGTGGACTGTAATCTATTAATGGGTCAACCCCAAAACAGATCGAACACTCATCCTTACCAATTGAGTATCCACATGATAAAGCTTGGACAACAGCATCAAACTCGATTCTAGCCTTGCTTAATATATGCAATTGCTCTGGTGGCAATTGCGAGGAATTATTAGTTTCCATATAAATACGAGCTTTACTAACCTCATTAGATAAATACGCAGCAATACTGTGCAAATGCTTGCTTTCCCCGCCTAAATTGTCTTGGAACATCCTCATTGAAGCAAAAAAATCCTCATATTTCTTTTCACTCCCAGAAAGTACGAAACCATGATAATTAAGCCTATTAAAACTATTTTGCACTTCAAGAGATAATGGCGACTGCTCAGCACACTCCGGACGTTCCAAAAACTTAGTAGCCCAATATGTAAAAGCACTCACTATTATTGGGATAATTACGCTCAAGAGTAGTATCTCTAGTTTCTTCCTTTTCAAACCTTCAATTTCATCTTTCATCTTGAGCCCTCCATATGTATAACGCCGCGTTAAGTGGTGAGCAACGCCAACCACCAAATCTAAACCATTGTACCTTAAACACTAAACTCAACTTGAACTGAAATCGCCAAGCGTTGTGAATCCGCCTTAAACGCCTTGTTAGGCGAAGTTTTCCACCTGTGTTTAAGTTGTTTTGAAAGCAGATTACCCGAAACCAAATAAGCAACCAAACACCCACTGACTTTTTGTGATTCAAGAACCACAAAACTCACTATGTTTCAGCCAAAGTTCCAACGACCACGAAATGCTGACCTTCAGCAACAAAGCAGGTTTTGAACCCGAAAATGCCAAAGCGACAAATTAACAGCGAAATCGAAAGCCTCAATTGACTTGCCCTTGCCACACTTTGAGCAAGTCAAACTCACCGCCATCCAACACTGAAAACCAATGAGGCAACCCACGAAATTTGGCATGTTTTACGGTTGGAGAGATTCAAGGATTTGAGCCGACAATACCAAATTGCCGACTTAGAAAAACGAATGCTCAAAGAGAACTAAGAAGATGAGAACAAAGAACTTTCCTGCCCGTCGCCTAACGCCCTGCTAAGGGGTGAGCAACGCAATACCGATGTTACCGCAAACCACCTTAATCACTAAATTCAACGCATAGTAAAAATGCCACGCGTTGCGAATCCCTCTTGAGCAGTTTGTTAGTTTGCAAACCCAACGCGTTGATTTTACGTTATTTTAAACTTTGCAAACAATAAGCTTTATGTGTTTTGATGCATTTAAGTCAGGCGTAGTCTCAAGGCGGCTACTCAATGAAACCACTTAGAACAAACAACGTCGCAGAAAACGAACTTACAACACCAAAAGGCGCTTTTAGAAAACGAATCTCACAATACGGACTTTCAACAAAGTCACTGAAACCACGTGGAACTTGCCACACCAAAGAAAGCGTCACTTAAGCGAGTAAATCGGCTTTTGTACCGACAAACTCAACGAGCAGAGTTTCAGCTAAAAAGTTCAACTCCGTTAACCCAAAAGTCGCCGCACCAAAGAACAAATCAACCGTTGAAACGATACCGATTTTGAGTTTACACCACGCAAGTTAACACTGAAATTGAATGCCGATAAGACAATTTCGACTTTAAGCTTTTAGCACTAGATCTTGCGATATAGGCGCGTTTTTCCTCTTGCAAACTAACGCCTTGTTAAGGTGTGAGGCACGCAATACCGAAGCTTCCGTATACCACCTTAACCACTAAACCTGACGCATAGCAAAAATGCCACGCGTGCCGAATCACTCTTGAACAATTTGTTAGCTTTCTAGCCAACGAAGTACGCAGCAGCATTTTCTGCAAACACACACACTATCGGGTAAGGAAGCTCAAGACTTGGCATATTACCTTTTGAAAACCATTTAAGGCACACCGTTTCATCTTCGGTTTCGGACTGAGAATTACTTTCTACAACACATTTAAACATGATAACCGTATATTCAACTTGATCACCATTCGGGTATGTAAAACCAAAACCCTCACCACCAAATACGCCGAGTAGACGCTCTACTTTTACAGCTAAACCCGTTTCCTCGCGAACTTCCCTGATCAATGCTTGCACTGGCGACTCTTGAGGTTCAATCATTCCAGCTGGTAGGCTCCATGTACCATCTAATTTTTGCTGAAGTAGTAGCTCTTTGCTTTCATTTAAAATGACAGCCGCTACGCCAGGGATAAGAAGCGGCATCGTTCCAATCTTAGAACGAACCTCTTTGATATAGTCACTTGCGCTCAATTTTCCTCCTTGAAAGCTAACGCCCAATTAAGGGGTGAGCAACGCTACCACCCAAACCTAAAGCATTGTGCCATAAACACTTAATTTGAAGTAGAACCAAAAATGCCAAGCGTTGGGAATCCCTCTTAAATTGTTTGTTATGTGAATTTTTCACACACCCAAAAGAGGCATATTTTTACGCTGATGATAGGTTAAAGCTAACTCTAGACAGGACTTGATGACCGTTTCTGGAAGCGGTTTAGATAAGGACAGAACTATTGCTCTGTTTCCCTGAAACACCAACTCGTCACCATACAACTCCCGAAATGTATCGACTAGCTTAGTTTGGCAATTAAAGAATAGGTAATAATTATTGGGAGACTTCAGCTTCCAGTCCATTCTTAACGGACTACCCGTTTTTACACTGTAGCTTGGCTCACCCCATTTTAGAGTTTCATCGACTTCACCCAGTTCCAACTCAGACGCGACTTGGAAGACTAAATTTCGCAGCTCTTCTAACCTAACACGAGCATTTTCCGGATACTCATCGAACCGATCTTTGACTACCTTGTCCATTGGAATCTCCTATTCACATAACGCCCAATTAAGTAGCCCGAAACGCACTGACTCACCTTCCGCATTGCTCGGCAACACGAAACCCGACGCAAACCAAAAGTGCCACGCGTTGAGGGTCTGCTTGAATTGTTTGTTATGTTTTACCACAAATGACTGATTTATTTGGCAAAGAACTGCTTTGTTGACCACGTTTCAAGAAGTCAGTCACACGCCCAAACTCATTTGGCCGGCAGATGCACGAAACACCAAGCAAGTAAATCCATTTCCCTTCCCAATGAGGCAACCCGATAAACGTTCAACAAACGCCCTTTCTTTCCAACCAAAGCGCAGAACAATGGCAAATTGCCGAGGCAACTGCCAAGCCGAAATGCTACTTGGCAAATACGCTCAAAGCGACTTTAAGCCAGTGAAACTTGAAGCCAACCGCCACGACCTGAAAATGAAGCAACCCGCGAACATTGCATGTTTTACGGGTTGAGAAATTCACGAATTTGGGCCGACAATGCGGATTTGCTGAGGCAACTCGGACGAACTGCCCAAGGGGCAAAGAACATAGATCGAAGAAGCTTTAAACCACTGAAATACAAGTAAACATAACGCCCTGTTAAGGTGTGAGCAACGCAATACCGACGCTACCGCATACCACCTTAAACACTAAAACCAACGCATGGTAAAAATGCCACGCGTTGCGAATCACTCTTAAACAGTTTGTTAGGCTACTACTCTTCAAGTTGTTCTGTATTCAAAATCATTTTTGAATGTTTGAAGTAGTAAGATGTGTCATAGCCAGTTTGCCCATTTAAGATTTGGCAAACTGCTAAGTCGAACTCTGTGGTCTCAAGAGTGTCACGTGTTTTTGGTAAGGGAAGAAAAACACGACCTCCATCAACAACAAGAATGATCATATTTATTAGTTCACTACTTGCGTACTGAATTGAAACATTATAGCTATTTGCTTTGGGATCTGGGTACAAACCTTCTAACCAAGGTTCCTTAAAATTTTCAACGATAGGTTTCTTGTAACGAACAATTTTAACTAAAGGGTCTTTCCTGTATACGGCTATATGCTCGTCCTCAGAAAACTCTTCATTTGTATGCCAATCACTTATTGGGTCTGAACGACTAACAGTTTTTTCAATATCCTCGTCGACATTTCCTTTAATTATGATCTTTTTCAAAGCTAAAGCAGCAAAAACAACTGTCATCAATACTATTAAAGGTTCTGGCCATGATTTTTCTGCTTGAAAGTTCCAAATCAAAGCCAAGAAGCCAATAACTACAATCTGATATTTCTCAACATGAGTAAATATGTGTATACCTAGGCGCTTCCACTGAAAGTCTTGTACCAATAGTTTGATCTTATTAAGTGATTTTTCTGTATCGAATTCCATAAAAGTTTCCAAAATTTTGAAGCCTAACGCCCAATTAAGGTGTGAGCCACGCTACCACAGCACTCAATTTGGACGCCGTAAACACTAAACTAAACCCAAGCCAAGAATGCCAAGCGTGGGGAATCACTCTTAAATTGTTTGTTAAGCATTTTTTAACATGTCGTCAATCGCTAGTTTATAGTATTTATGAAACAACTGCTGTATCTGATGAGCAGGAAGCTGACTGTCATCAATAGCTTGGCCGTGAGACAAAGAATTCCGCAATTTAACTAATTTTTTAAAATGCTTTGTATCAGAACTACTATCGTTCGGATTTAGAATTGTTGACATAATTGCAAACGATGCGATGAGAGGGACTCTGTTTTTCTCCGGAAGCAAACTCTGCAAAACATGAGCTTCAAAACTATGTCCATCAGAAACCAAACCTTGCTCTGTTGGCGTGTCACCTTTTATTTTGTCATAGTATCTGTCTTGATATTTCTTTGATAATACCTCGAGCCCCCAAAATGACCATAGGAATACCTTCCATTGATCAGTTTCATTCACCGTATTTAGATACCAATGCCGTACAGTATTTATAAATTTCAGTTTTTTGGGCTGATCTTTCAACTTTACAAGGATTTTATTAATGGTTGCTATATCAATAGATTCTATCGACTGTTGCGACCACATTCTGCATGATGCGGAATATTCAGGAAAAGTAAAGTAACCATAGTCATTATGAATAGGTTCATAATAATAATGGTCAGAAATTAACGAATCTACAAACTCTTCACCTATGTATGGAATAACAAAGCCCATAACATTATCGAAAGAAGATTTAAGCAGAGATTGATATTCTTTCCAAGTTTCTCTTGCGTAATTCACATCCAACCAAAAATGCTTACCCATATTAGGAAGCTTTTTTTCCGGCACTTCGATTTCAACAATAGCCTCTATGGCTAGCAACCATCGTTTATTGGTAAATATATTCTTTGTTCGATTCTGCTCTAAAGCTAATGAAATTAGCTCATCACCTCTTAATCTAGGTGTATCGCTTGGTATTAGTGGGTTATCATTTGCTAATGCTTGATTGATTATGACAGCATCTTTTAGTTCATTACTTATATTTCCAATATGTAATTTTATCGTTATGTTATGTTGCAAAAACTCGTTAATGACTATTGGAGTTTCTGAAGGCATTTCAAACTCTTTTCCACTATAGCTCTCAGAAGAACCATAAATTTTATAACAATGAAGATTTGCTTTCATAACAACCTAGCTAATAAAAATAATTGTTGTGTATACACGCCAAAATGCTTAACGCCCTGTTAAGGGGTGAGCAACGCAATACAGAAGCCGCCGCAAACCACCTTAAACACTAAAACCAACGCATAGTGAAAATGCCACGCGTTGCGAATCCCTCTTGAACAGTTTGTTAGGGCGCAGAGCCTATTGATACACGCTGACTTCTATTAAGTTCTTATCAAGATCCA
>Ga0207798_100159_pt1 | contig 25711 bp, 22 predicted proteins | sample TtanPargueraPR_8_FD_187278 | JGI IMG/M metagenome (GOLD analysis project Ga0207798, IMG submission 187278) | Anaerobic enrichment media microbial communities from Bioluminiscent Bay, La Parguera, Puerto Rico - Tt and E1 (SPAdes) | ecosystem: Environmental > Aquatic > Marine > Unclassified ... | reverse complement strand
TGGCGAAATTAAAGATCGACTAAGCATGTAGTACCAATGATGAACGGTTTTCGGACGCGGGTTCAACTCCCGCCAGCTCCACCAAACGTTTGGAAAAGGCCACCTTCGGGTGGCCTTTTTTGTATCTAAAAGCACTGAAATTCAACTAGTTAACTCACTTCTCTGTCTTATTCTGTCTCATCTCGTCTCATATCTGCTCACGTTTTTAGTACCCAATGATTTACCCTATACTCATATCCAAGATATTTTGGGTACTAAATCGAGTATAAAGAGATGGCAAGACGTGTAGTTCAACTGACAGATAAAAAAGTAAAAAGCATTAAGCCAACTGACAAGGAACAATTGCTCAGTGACGGCCAAGGCTTACAACTTAGAGTTATGCCAAATGGAACAAAATCATGGCGTTTCGTGTACAAGAGTCCAGCTACGGGAAAACGTGGAAATATGACCTTGGGCACATACCCGATACTATCGATAGCTAATGCAAGAAAAAAAGCAGAAGGCTACCGTGAGTTAGTAGCACTAGATATCGATCCAAAACACCATAAAAGAGAAGAGAAGGAAAAAAGCGAGGCTATACATCAGCACACACTATTTAATGTTTCACATGATTGGATAGAACTAAAGAAATCAGAAGTAACCGAAGACTACGCGAAGGATATCTGGCGCTCATTTGAGCTTCATGTTTTCCCTACTTTAAGCTCACAACCTATATCTATGATTACAGCAAAGTCCGTAATCGAAACTCTAAAGGTAGTAGAAGCTAAAGGTTCTCTGGAAACTGTTAGACGTCTAACACAACGCTTAAATGAAGTTATGGTCTATGCGATGAACTGCGGACTACTGCAAGCAAATCCGATTAGCAACATACTAGCTGCTTTTAAAAAGCCCACTAAGCAAAATATGAAAAAGCTGGAGTCAAATGAGCTACCAGCCCTAATGAATGCACTAGCAAACGCGAGTATTAAACGCTCTACACGCTGCCTTATTGAGTTTCAACTTCATACTATGACAAGACCAAATGAGGCGGCTGGCGCGAAATGGGCCGAATTTGATTTACTAGAACGTGTATGGCTCATACCAAAAGAAAGAATGAAAAAACGAAAGGAACACCGTATACCTCTAACTGAAGAGGTAATGAATCTGCTGAAGACAATGAGAGCAATGAATGGAAATAGCAAGTATGTGTTTCCATCAATTAAAGATCCGAAAAAACCAATGCATAGTCAAACCGCAAATATGGCACTCAAGCGAATGGGTTTTAAGGATCGCTTGGTATCTCATGGTATGAGAGCGATGGCTAGTACGATCCTTAATGAGAATGGCCATGATTTCGTGTTGGTGGAAGCTGCTCTTGCCCACGCAATTGGTGATAGCACTCAGCGTTCGTATAACCGTACAGACTATCTAGAACGCAGAAGAGACCTTATGGATTGGTGGAGTAACCATATCGTCAACGCATCTCAGTCAAGAGTGTCACTGGCAGTGGTAGCTTAAAACACAATAAGTCGTGGAAACTCGGAATTGGATAAAAGTGAGTTCCTGACCTCAGTAGATAGCTAGAGATCAGTACAGATAATCTAATGTAGGAAACTTTCGAGCTGCCAGCAATTTGCAGACTAATTTAAGTAACCACTGCAAGGCAAAGCACCCCTGCATAATCAATCCGGAGTGGTCTACTTATCTTTTCCCTAACCAAAAATGGTCTAGCTAGAAAAGCTAAACTACACTAACTAAAAAAGTGAAGGGCAAGATCTGATTCCATCAATTGCCTCACGTTTTTGTACTCAGGCTTCGAGATAAATAAACAACAGCCTGTAAAGCTATAGATAACTCTATATGCATATTGTATATTAAAGTAAATATAGCAGGTAAACTTTAACAATATGAATGAGTTGGCTTACATACCAAGGCACTTTAGACGGTGCGTAAAATACAAGAACCTCATCAAAATAGATGACTTCAAGGACGATGAGAAGCTTTCCAATGCATGCCTACGCGCGTATAAAAAGGTTCAAGCTGGGAATGAATGGACAAGTGCTATAAAAAAAACGCGAGTAAAGAACAAGACCGCTTACTCGCTTGACACTCCAGAATCCGTACTACTACACAATGTTCTAGTTAATAATATTAATGCTAGATACCAAACAAAGTGTGCTGACAGAGACGTTACTATTCGACTTCTCATTTCACATATTAAAGACTCTTATGCATTTACGGTACATAGACTTGATGTTAAGTCATTTTATGAATCGTTTAATAGAAGAGGAATAATCAATAAGTTAAAGTCTGACGCTAAGCTATCAAGAAAAACATTATCTACTCTACAGAATTTATTTTTAGAGTTCGACACATTGAATGTCAATGGCTTACCCAGAGGTCTAGGTTTAAGTTCAACTTTATCAGAACTAATGATGAACGATTTTGATACCTACTTAAAAAGCATGAAAGGCGTTTTATTTTATAGTCGATTTGTTGATGATATAATCATTTTGACGACGCCTGCAATCACTAGAAGTAAAATTACCGACATTTTAAGTCAATCACCACTCCCAGATAAACTCGAATTTCATAAGTCTGGTAATAAAGTGGCGCATAAACTCGTCAAAAAAACATCTGAAGATTCTGAGTGTAACGAGAACTTTGATTTTCTTGGGTATCATTTTGAAGTTACATCTAAAGAAAAATTCTCAGGTGCCAACTTAAACGTAAGACGAAGGGTTTTAGAAGTAGAAATATCAGATGAAAAAATAGATAAGATAAAGAAAAGAATTATACAGTCTTTTTGCAAGTATATTTCAAGTAACCAACCTTCAGACGTAAAACTTGCTTTACTAAGAAAGAGGTTATATTTCCTTTCCAAAAACTATCCATTAGTAAATGCATCAAATAATTCTCAAGTTTTATCTGGTATATACTTCAACTACAAACACATAACCAATCCTAATAAAATATCAGAACTGGACATTTTTTATAATAGCTTACTCTTTGGAAAAAAAAGCAATCTTAGTAAAAGAATAAGATCGAGCTTAAGTTATAAGGATAGATTTTGTCTGTCTAAGATATGTTTTTTAGATGGATTTAAAGATAAGAGTTTTTGTAAGTTTTCTTATAAAGACTTCAAAGAGATTAAACAAGCGTGGATGTAAATGAAAGAACAAGTTAAAAAAAGTGATTACAATCGAGTGCTTCTCTCTGAAACAGCTCCGTTTGATGTTCCCGTTATATTTTCTAATAACTGGTTCTACCAACACATGTCAGAAAATGAATCAAACACATCATCAGAAGTAAAAAAAACAATAGTTAATCATTTATTTTTATGCACTGATCCAGAAAAAGATTTTGTTCCCATAAAATATTCCATCCTCAAGTCAAGTGGTGGCGTGAGGCATCTTGGTCTTTTACATCCCGCGAGTCAAACACAGGCAATAGAACTATACAGAATGTTCTCAGACCGAGTTATTCATGCGTGCAGCAAAAGCTCATATTCAATAAGAAAGCCAATAGCTATATCATCATGTTACTATCTTAAGAGAAACAAAAATAATAGTTCTAATATTATTCAACCATCTACATTTTTAACTTATGGTAGCTACAACAAATTAAATAAATTCTTTGATTCAAAGGAGTTCTTATTACTTGAAAGAAAGTTTAATTTATTTTGGTCAATTGATATTTCTAAGTTTTTTGATAGCATTTATACTCACTCGATATCTTGGGCTTTAAAAAATAAAGACTTTGCAAAAGAAAGTCGAGATAAAAGTGACTTTTCATCCTTCTTTGACAGATTAATGCAAAGATCTAACTACAACGAAACCAACGGTATTGTAATAGGAAATGAAGTTAGTAGGATATTTGCAGAAACCATTATGCAAACCATAGATTCAGAGTTAGAGAAAGAACTCGAAAATAATTACAACCTTGTTTACGGAAAAGACTACTCAATTCGCCGCTATGTTGATGATTTCTTCATATTTGGTAAGAAAAGCTCAGACCTAGAGTTAATCCTATCTAGGCTAGTTGCAAAATTGCGCTTGTATAAATTACACTTGAACGATGCTAAATCTATCAAAAGAACCCGTCCATTTATTACAAATATAACCAGAGCAAAAATAGATACGCAAGATTCTATATCTTGGCTCTTTAATTTAATATTTGGCCAACAAGATAATGATGATTTAAAACTAGTAAAAAAACCTAATGTTGTAAAAAGGAAGTTTATAGATAAAATAATGGCTGCTTCATACCAAGACCATCAAGCTTATAGTGTGATGTGTAATTATTCGATTGCTGCTTTAGAAAACAAAGTGGACAAATGCACAAAAGACCATTCGTTTATTTCATCTGACTTCTATTCTCAAAAAAATGCTTTGATTACCCTGTTAGATATAGCATTTCACTTATTCAATATATCACCCAACTCTTCTAACAGTTTAAAAATAAGCAATATTTGCTATTTAATATATAAATTTTTCAAAGATAACCATCCCGAAGATTTAGACTTGTTAGCATTAGAAGTTAGTCATCAAATAGAGTGCTTTTTTGCAAGTAGTTCTTTTAATAGCATGACATCAAATGTTAATTCCTTTGTTCCTATAGAGTTTTCTAATATTTTGTGTATTTCAAAAGTGATGGGGAACCATTACCTTTTACCCAACGCTACGTTCGCCAATATATTCAATATCAAAGGTTTAAAAGCAACATCGGATGAGTATTTAAGTAATGAAGATTGCTTAGATTATTTTCACATAATGACAGCTTTATATTATGCTGGAGGTGTGGATGAGTACAGTAAATTTGTCGAATCGTTGTCTAAAGAAATTGGAAAGCGGTTAACTAACCTTTCTAGAATAAAATATGACGCCCGAATCTGTTATTTATTGCTAGACTCTATGTCTTGTCCTTATATCGAAGAAAAAAGGAAGCGAGTATGGGCAAAAAAGTTCGAAAAAGAAGTTTTCCATAAGGAGTTAAAAGAAGATAAATCTGAGGAGTTTTTTCAGTGTCTTACTTCAAATACATGGTTTATATGCTGGGATACAAAAACAGTGCTTGAAAACCTATTAGAAAACAAAGATTTGCTATTTGGTTACAGCTAGATTATTATCCAAATCGAATGGTAATATCTGTGCAAAGCAAGTTAAATCTATGCTTCACGGTCAAACCTCAGCAGCAATGCTGTTGTTCGACTGTCCCATTGTTTGTTAGGTTTTGCTCTTTTTTGCTAATCCAAGCTTACACTGCGGTGCTGGTTACATACGGCACACACACCTAACAGTATCACCATTCCCCTTCGGGGGATTAAATATTAGACATATTCAAAGCAACGCAACAGATATTGTCTAGGCAACTAGTGTTGTATCGAATGTTTCTTAAAGTGCAAATATAAGCCATTGAGATAGGTGATATTGGTGTAATCAACGATTTGTGTAGATTACACTTTGGACTGCTTTAACCACGATCTTGCATGCCATTGAAAAGGTAGAGTCCTTCTATCTTGTTCATCTAACCAGCAAAGAGACTCACAGAACATCAACTTATTAAGTCGATATTTTTTAGTCAGATTCTTACCCCAAAACGATTGATAATCACGAACTTCAAAGCAAGCCAGCTTATGTATGTAACTCAACTGCTTGAGAGGATTTCTAAACTCCTGCTTCATGAATGGTCTAGCTTGTCTATTTTGCTTGATATGCTTAGGATGTAGCTTCGTAAGCTTCTCTGCTAGTAGCTCAATCGCCTCTTCATTACCCGACTTACGCATAAGAACATGGTAATGAGGTAACCATTTTTGTGGCGAGTCATGAAAATCCAACTCGAACGAACCCAGTACCGGACCATCAATACCACATCTTGACAACAGCTTTCTCAATCTGTCTTTATCTTTAGGGATATCATAATCAACGAAGTCATACGCATCTACTCCGCGCGAGTATTGAATTATAGTGTAGACACCATATTCAACATTCTGTGTTTGCTCTTGATCAAGCAAAATTGAAGCAATGATGTTATTAACACGTTCTATTTTAAACTGCCGATTGCACTTCTTACACGCTACACTCTTACACTCGTATAGACCTTCATTGCAGGATTCTAACTTGTCTGCTAACTCATGCAGCCGACCACAACTATATCTTCGACCAAGACTCTCATAAACATGATCAGCCACTTTTCTCAACAGCTCGATGCGATACTCGTTCTCCAAATAAGCTTCATACTCACTCATTAACCAATCACACTCTTCTAATCTGCTTCCAGATAAGAATATGTCTAGTTTCATCTTCTCCATACCTCTTCGAGTAGCTTTTGCCCTTTATCTAATTGTGGTAATAGAAAAATACTTTGCCGCTCTTCAACCCAAGCATCCACTTCAGATTCTTTCCATGCGACTCGGTTTTTCGAAAGTCGGTATGAACTTGGAAACTCTCCTGATTTCATCAAGCGATAGATCTGAGCTCTGCTATAGGAAGTTCTTTCTAACACCTCTCCAATTTTCATATATCTCTCATTCGCCATGTCTTTTGTCTCTGTTTCAAATAATGGTGCCATCGTATCAAACTACAGAAACCACCTTGTGAGCCTCACAAGTCATCACAACAAACTAGTGAGACTCACAAGATAAAAAACTCTATAAAACAGTTAATTAAAACATTACTATGTGAGTCTCACATTGAAAATGCATTTAAATAGCTGGAAAAATTGTGTAGCGTAAAAGATGTAATAAGGAACGAGAGTTGATTATGAAACGTAGAAGTGATGCAGCTATAAGACAACAATATGTAACACAAAGAAGAAAAGATTCAGGACTCGTAACCAAGAGAATTCATGTGTCAAATGTCGCACTAGACAAACTTGATGCCATTGGAACTAAACTTGGCTTCTCAAGTAAGGAACTCCGTAACAGTGAAAATTTGTCCGCAATTATCGAGCTTTGTCTTAGTACTTTTTTAGACGGTAGCTTTGAAGGTAAAGCGAACCGCAAAGAAGCTCTGTACCTGATGCAAATCCACAACATAGCTAAGTTCAAAGAGCAACAAGGATTCAATGACAAAGCTATATCTAACTTTCTTGAAGATTCTGGCTATGAGACACCGTTCATCGCCAAAAGAGTGGTCAATACACAAAAATATCGTCTTAGAATGGTAGAGAAATGGACTGATGTACTTGTAGGAAGACTAAAAAAAGAAAGCTATGTTCAAAAACAAACCCAGCTCATTGGCGAGTGTCATCGTCCAAAAAGGATAATTCGCAAAAAACCTCACGTAAGACGAGAATGTGAGGTGTTTCGAGATGAAGATTTCTCTGTTTAGAAGTCTTCATCTATTCTAAAAAAGAGTTGAGAGAACAGAACACACTCACATGGGTAAATAAACTCAACATAGATCACATTTCTTAAATCTGACCCACTTTTTCTTTTAGTACCCAATAAGTTACCCAAAGCAAAAGCTAAAATGAAATTTTTCATTTAAAATCATTGATATAACAAACAGTTTCAGATGCCGCCAGACCACCAAATCAAAGAAAAAGACGTCTCAGGACGTCTTTTTTATTTTCTGCAATATCAAAATCAATAGTTTACCCGTCTCCTAACGTCTCTTGATGTCATCGACAGCTCCAATTTTTAGTAGTACGCTTAGTAGTACCGACAAAAAGTGAGCAGATTGGTACTACTATGGCAAGGACGACTAAACCGCTGACCAACACTGAAATCAAACAGGCCAAACCTAGAGAAAAAGTTTATAACCTTTCCGATGGGCAAGGACTTGCATTGCGAGTAAAACCTAACGGCTCCAAGCTATGGCTATTTGATTACTACCGTCCTCACACCAAAAAACGTACCAGCCTGAGTTTTGGTGTATACCCTACGCTCTCTCTCGCAGAAGCTAGAGCCCAACGAGATGAAGCTCGTAAACTGCTCACTCAAAACATTGATCCCAAGGAATATAAAATCGAGAAAGCCACCGCTCAAGCAGCAAAGAGTAGAACAACGCTTGAAGTTGTTGCCAAAGACTGGTTTGTGCTTAAAAAAAAGTGACGCCCGACTATGCGGACGACATCTGGAACTCATTAAAACTGCATATCTTCCCTTCTCTGGGGACCATCCCAATTCATGATTTACGCCCACATCACGCTATTGATGCCATGAAGCCTTTAGCTCACAAAGGCAACTTAGAGACCATTAAACGGTTATCACAGCGTTTAAACGAAATTATGACTTATGCCGTTAATACTGGCTTGGTAGATGCTAACCGTTTGATAAGCATTAAAGCCGCTTTTGAAGCTCCTAAGAAAAAACATATGCCAACACTGAGGCCAGAGGAACTTCCTGACCTTATGATGGCCATCAACAATGCCAGCATAAAACGCACAACTCGTTGCCTCATTGAATGGCAGCTTCACACTATGGTTCGCCCAAGTGAAGCGTCAGGTGCTCGTTGGAAAGAAATAGATTTCGAGAATGCTATATGGATTATCCCTGCGAGTAGAATGAAAAAACGTAAAGAGCATATCGTACCATTAACTCAACAGACATTGGCTCTTTTGGATGTAATGAAGCCGATTAGCTTTCATCGCGAATTCATCTTCCCATCAGATAGAAACCCACAAACACATACCCATGACCAAACCGCTAACATGGCACTAAAGCGCATGGGCTTTGGTGGCCGCCTTGTATCTCACGGACTTAGAGCACTAGCCAGTACCACTCTCAATGAGCAAGGTCACGATCCCGATGTGATCGAAGCTGCATTGGCCCACAGCGACAGAAATGAAGTACGTCGCGCCTACAACCGTGCAAACTATCTAGAAAGGCGAAAAAAAATAATGGAATGGTGGAGTAACCACATTGATACTGCAGCTACTGGGAATTTTGGCTTATCCTCTATAAATAAACACTTAAGCGTTGTAAATGACTGTTAAGCTAACATAGATAACGCATCAGCTGTTGAGTATTCATCCAAGAAACAACTCGCGTAAGAACCTTACTCTTCATCAACCAGCTAAAGCGGAGCATAAATAGGATATGCTCCCCAATAACTTGTTTAAGTAGACAATAATAACTAATTGTATAAGTTAGCTGCTACATTGATTGTTGAACTGAGTGGTGGATGAACTGCAACCAGTTAATCTCATCTGTATATAATCTTACATCTGGACTCACTGGTACCACATGGACCTTATTCCGATTCACAGCACTAATACGAAGCTTCTGAACAAGCTTTCTTTTTTGCTCTTCTGCCGTTCCGTCAATATTTAAGCATACCCAATATAAAGGTTTACTTTCATCTTCAATTAGCTGTCTAAACAATCCATTGATATGGCTATCATCAATATTAAAGCCATATCCCACAACAACTATTGCATCACAGTTTGAATAGTTGTCGTATAAGCTTACATAGCGCCGGGACATATCAACTGAAGTAAGAGGTTTTAAACCACTCTGGGTGAGGATGAAAGGAACATGGATTTGGTCAGTCGGTACTTCATCGTCATCATCACAAGAAATTACCGAGTTTTTATAAGGGTTATAATAATCACAAACGCCACCATTCAGGTGATGAATTTCAGGTATAGCAAAGCCTAATTGAGTTGAAACTGTTTCAATCAAATTATTATAGTTAGCGGTGCCAACTGCAGCTATCTCTACTCCAAGTTCAGTGCACCTTTGTAAGTCATGATAATAGCCACTCTCGGGTAAATCACCAGCCTGTTCTAACTGATTTTTTATGTATTTCCTAGTAGCCCAAAGAAAAATCACCATCTTTGAAAACTTGGCCCACTCGGTGCGAGGAGAGTATAGGTAGCGAAAATGACTGTCTATCAACGACTGATAATCCAAGACAGTGGTAAATATATTTTCTAGCAATTGCTGTGACAAAGCCGACAACAGCTCACTAATTGAACCATTTTCTACATCATACTGGCGCTTTGACTCCATTAAAAGCTCCAGCGCACTGAGTCCAGCTTGACTGAACTCAACTTTAAACATGCCCGACACGTCATCAAAAATAGGAATATCATCAGGCGCAGACTCAAAAAGTTCTTGATTTAATCGTTGTACCAATTCTTGACCGTGTGCTCCGACCAAAAGTTGCAGAAAAGCTCCTGCATAACGTTGAAGATCAGCAACATCTTCCCTTGTTCGCAATACACTTAATATAGCTGAATACATTTCACTACTAAAAAGACGGACTTCGTCTGCAAGTAATGGATTCATTTGCACAGCTGTAGAGAAAAGGTGTTCTCCAAATGCTGTGCCCATTTGTTCATTAAACTTTTCAATCAGCGTTTGTTTTTCGATACCCAAGTCAGCTAACGCTCGTTCAGCTTCAGCGTCAAAATCATTCAGTCTACGTACGATCTCAGATTTACGATACTCGATCGAAGATTCTATAAGGTTTGTAAATTCGTTTTTACCAAATGCATGAATTCTCTGGGTGGCATATTTTTCAGGTAGCCATCCAGTTACGTAAGGGGTATATGGATCGAGATCACGTAACTGTTGCCTAAGAGCCTGCTTATGATCACTAACATCCTGCCGAAATAAGTCAATCGCGAACTTTCCACCAATTGGCAACCCATACCCAACCTCGGCCCCAGCTCCAAAGAAAAAACCAAATTTCATGCACATATCCCTCACGAGTATCAGATGTTTAAGCTACTACATCTAATTGGGGGTGATAGCTTCCATATTCAACCATAAGCATTGATAAAATTACATAACTGAGAATAACCACACACAGGGTAAACACCTGGCCAAAACCTGAAATTTCAATCAATACTGTAAAAGAGTAAGGGCCCAAACGACTTCGTCTTAAGCGGTACAAATAAACCAAATAAAAAATGGCGATAGTCTATAGACAATCGCCATTCTTCAACAAATTAGTAGGATTTTATGACATAAAATCCAATGTTTTTTGAAGAGTTACACTGATTTATTTATACCTCTGAAGATAACGGCAATTCGTTAAGCTCCACCCGTGCTTCCCTCCAAGAAGGGTAATATTCTGAGATCAAAGAAACAAATCTTTCATTGTGGGTAGGCTCTAGTAAATGAATCATTTCATGTACTACCACATATTCAACTAGGTCTTTAGGTTTTTTCACCAATTCAGTATTAAGGCGAATGTTTCCCAATTCATGGTTACAACTACCCCATTTAGTCTTCATCTTCTGTAGGTAGTAAGCAGATACTTTTACCCCAAGCTTGGGTTCCCATTTAGCAATAAGCTGAGGGATTAGATCATGTAACAAACTCTTATGCCATTCATGAATGAGCTTTGCTCGCTTTTCCATACTACTACCTGGACGAAGATGCAAAATGATCCTTTTATGATCAAGAGTGACATACGGCTTTACGTCGTCTTCTACAATAGTCAGAAGACGATGCATCCCCCACACATAATGTGTTTCTCGCTCTATAAACTTACGAGGTGCCTCTCTGGCTTGACCTTGAAACTGCTCTTGCTGCTGCTTTATCCATCCAAGTTTTGATATTGCGTAAGCTCGAACAATGTCAAGACGGGAGTTAGTTGGTGCGACCAGAGTTACTCGACCATTAGGCGGGTGCACCGTAAGATGCACATTCTTAATATCTTTGCGAGTCACTTGAATTAGGATATCGCCCAGCGCAATGACTTCCGACATCAATAACATTCCTGCTTTTTGATAATCTCGAAGATGGCGATAGTCGCCTTCCGGTCACGTTGCATTAAAGGGAAAAGAGCATTCAATACTTGAGCTTCTCGTGCATCATCTCCTTTCCATCCAGCTGGGGCTTGCTCTCGCATTGCCTTGTTAATTTCTAATACTAAATTTGCTCTTCCTAATTCATTATCCGGACAAACGAAAGTTTCTGATTCAATGTCGTTCAAGTTGTTGTAAATAGCAATCGCACCAGCATGACCATGAAGAATAATCGGATAATCATGGTTATTTCCTTTACTTGCAAGCTTCTTCACTAATTCTTCAGCTTTACGCAGAAACTCTTCATAAGACTCAGTATCATCACGCTTCTGTTGTAGCAGCTCATCCAGAAGCTCAGACATCTCCGAGTAAAACTTAGGATCTGTCAGCTGATTACGCACAAGTATGCTACGTATATTGTTAATAACACCTTCAGCTGTTGTATTTTTAGATAGCTTGCCTTTTTGGTTCAGTTTTTTGGCAATCGCATCATGAATGCCAGTTTGAATAATGAGCTCTACAAGTGAATATTTGTCGATTTCCCCTAATGGATCTACTGGCTCAGCTTGAATGTATGTATTCAAGAGATGACGCATATCTGACTCATAAGGTTTTATATCTAACTCTTCACCGGAGTAACGTTTTATCGCTTCCCTGATGTCGGCATAGAACTCAACATCTTGATTAAGCTCTTTAGTTTGTTTTTCACTGTAGCCAATTTCTTGCAGATCCTGGGAAACCTCGGCAAAAGCGCGTACAAACTTAGTGACCGATTTATAGAATGCAATACGCAAAGGTTCGGTTTCGGTTAAAGCATCTGGATTGTTTGCATCTCCACAAAAGTAAAGAATATGCTGTTCAAGGCCGCGCGGTGCTACAACAGGTTCACACAGATACTTCAGCGTTTCTCGTGCGGCTTCGAGCTTCTTCTTACCTTCTTCGTGCCAGTTTTTGATCTGTACGTTATTCTCGATATCTCCACCGTCATCCAGGTCCAGCTCATCTGAACTGTATACAGAGATAGCATGTTGCACATCACCAAATAGCTCTTTGAAATCAACGATGTAACCATAATCTTTATCATCTCCATCCAGGCGATTGGTTCGACAGATAGCCTGAAATAAATTATGGTCGTGCAATTCATTATCTAAATAAATATAAGTACATGAAGGCGCATCGAAACCAGTCAACAGCTTACTAACCACAATTAGTAGCTTGCAATTGGCTGGCTCCTTTATAAAGCGGCGCTTAATCTCTTCTTCATATTGAGTTGTTGTTTGAGCATTATTAAGTACATACTTTGTGTAGGTATCGAATTTATAGCGCTCGTCACTGTGCGGAGGCTCACGAGAAATCTTATTGTGGTTGGGCTCATAGGATGTAATGATGCCACAGTATTGACCAAAAGTTGAATTCTGAAAGAGTCGATAATAATGGCAAGCATCGTAGATAGAAGCTGCTACTAAAATAGCAGTTCCACGATCATTATTCAGCCTTGGGCGTAAGCTAAAGTCTTCAATGATGCTGGCAATAATACGTTGTTTACGCTCTCCCGCACTCATAAGTTTTTCCAGTGTCGCCCACTTTTTTCGAATAATTGCCTTTTGATAATTATTTAAATGTTTTGTTTTCTCATCAAACCAATTATCGATAGCCTTTTGTGTTGTAAGGCGTTGCGGAACATCACGAGCTTCATATTTAAGATCCAGCACGACTTTGTCTGCCACAGCTTGGTGGAATTTATATGTATGAATATAAGTACCAAACACCTGGCGAGTTGTCTTTTTGTCTTTTCGTAACAAAGGAGTGCCAGTAAACCCGATAAATATGGCATTCTGCATCCAGCGCTTCATCTGTTTGTTCATATCGCCACCTTGTGTACGATGGCACTCATCAACAAAAACATAGAAACGTCCACTGATAGGTGGCACCTTACCTTTCAAATCAGTAGTATCAAACTTATGTATAAGCGCACATAAAAGACGTGGAGTGGATGCTTTTAGTTTCTCTTTGAATTGAGAGCGCTTTGTAATTCTTGGGGAGGGTGAATCTTCAGAAATCACACCTGCATTACGCATTACCCCGACGATTTGCTTATCAAGTTCATCTCGGTCAGTTACGATAAGAATTCGTGCGTCTGGATCAAACTCCATTAGCCACTTGGCTAACAGTACCATCAGAATGCTTTTACCACTTCCTTGAGTGTGCCAAATTACCCCACCTTCACGTTGACAAATACGGACCTGTGCTGCTTTTACCCCGAAGTACTGATGTTGCCTTGGTACTTTTTTTTGCCCCGCATCAAAGATAACAAAGTTGCGAATTAAATCGAGTAAACGGCCCTTACTGCACATCTGTGCCAAAGGCTTATCCAAATATTCTCCCGACTGGATAGCCTTATGGGCGACTTCGTCAGGTAGTTCACTATCACGATTTTCATCTTTCCACTGGACAAAAAACTTTTCAGGCGTCCCCGTGGTGCCATACTTAAGTCCTTGGGAGTCATTACCTGCCAACACCAATTGTATCGTGGTAAAGAAGTGTTGATTAAAAATGGCTTCCTGATTGGTAATCAGCTGGCGTACGCCATCAGCAATATCGACAGAGCTTCTTTTGAGTTCAATAACGGCAACCGCAATACCATTAATGTAGAGAACAAGATCAGGGCGGCGTTCATAACCGCCCTTTAACGTGACTTCTTCTGCAATGGCAAAATCGTTATCATCTGGTTTTTCCCAATCGATAAGTTTGACATCTTGGTGAGGTTGACCGGCCGCAACCTGAACCTGAATAGGATAGCGCAGTAAGTTATAGGTGCGCATGTTGGCCTGGTAGGGGGTAACCCCAGTACCGTCAGCTGCCACTTCGAGTCTTTGTAATGTTGCGGCAATTAAATCTTCAGAATAACCGCGCTTCTTCAGGTTGGCTTTTACTAATTCAGTTTCGATACTTCGGTTATTGGCGCGTTTTGACCAGTTACCGAGAAACTCATATCCTAAGTAGTCCGGACAGTTTTTGTCGCAGAAAAGGGCAATAACACGCTCTTGAGTTACACGTTCCAGATGTGGTTTATCAAACATCAATAATCTCCTTGTTGTCCAAGCGTGTTTTACCAGTCAGCAGCTCTTGCATCACACCTTGTTTTAGCTCTAAGGTTTTATTGCGGCGTTGTTCAAGAGTCTCAATTTCAGAGTCCATATCAGAAAGAATAGCTGCAATAGCGCCTTGTTCTTCTACCGTTGGAGGTATCTCAATAGGTAATTTTTTAACTAACTTAGCAGTATAACTTTGTTGCTTAGTGCCTTGACAATATTTAATAGCGAGTTCATTACCACGATACACATAGTAGTAATAGAGATACTCAACTTTCAGTTCATCAGATGGGTAAATGGCCATACATGACTGGTTTGTGGTCGCGGGCGAGCCAACAATCCCGCACGCTCCCCTTGTACCAGCCGCTTCTAAGCCAGTGATAGCCATCAAAAATGTACCTACAGGGTGAATTTTCAAATTCGTTTTAATGGTAGCTTCGTGCGATATATGCTCAATAGTGTCATATATGACGTTATAGTTAAGCTCACCACTAGTAATCCATTTCACATCACCATCATAAAATTCAGATCTACCGCGATACGGAGTAGCACCACTAGAGCAGTGATTAATGATTTCGCCCAGCTCTACTGTACGCCATTCTCCCTCAAATTCAGGTAATCGATTTTTTCCTGTAAGCAACTCCTGCATAGCCGATTGCTTAAGATCTTTTTTCTTAGTTATTAGCTCACCCAAACTTGTGATAAGGCCGTCTACATCGGATAAGACCTTAGCGATGGCCCGCTGTTCGACAACACTACTTGGTATGCTGACAATTTCTTCGTGTAAATCATTTCGATTTACACCAGGTACACCGCTTTTCCCACTAAATGATTGGAAATCAAATTGATGAAGTAAGTAGTAAATAAATTTAGGATCATTGCCCTTAAAATCACGAATAAATAACGTCGTATTTAATGGCCAAAAAGGCTCATTAATAAAAAATAACTCACCAATCGTGCCATATCGACCTGTAACAACTCCAGGAGCATCAACCATAGCCTTACAGTGATAATCAATGACACCTGCCGAACTAATGATTGGTATTTCTCCATTTTGTCGAAGCCGTTGAGGTAAGTCATACCCACGCTGGAAAGTGATTATTTCCCCAAGTGGGGCCGTTTTCCATTGGGTCATTTTACAACCCCCATGTTAGAAAGGTGCTTTTCAACGACGTCCGAGAATAGCCTTACTGTTTCAACAAGTTTTGGCAGAGGATTCGCATAACGTTGAGCTAATTGACGGATACGGATCATCAAGCGCTGTGACACATTTTCGATTTCCGCATCTATATTTTGTGTCAAAGTTGCTATCCACTTATCGTCAACGACTAAGGTTTTAATTTCATCAACAGTAAGTTTCGAATACTGGGCATATGCCTTATCGTCCAGCTCTGCCTCTAACACTTTAATTTGACTCTTAAGGCTGCTTTGCTTATCCAGTAACGCTATATACTGAATGGCGACTTGTAAATCCACTAGTTTTGCAGCGTCAGGCTGTTGTTTTAGCAGCGTTAAGTAGCCACCTTCTACTTGCTTAAGTAATGTATTAGCCTGCTTGCTTTTTTGCTTTTGTGCTTGGTCTGCAGCGAGGAAAGACTGTAGTACTTGTATTTCTTCTACATCATAAGCGACAGATAGCTGGTCTTTAACGGCTTTTAGCGTTAATTTGCCTTTTTTATTTTTAAGAACTGATATCAAGTGATGATCAGTCAAGGTTAACAGCTCAGCCGAATGTGCTGCAGCTTGTTCTACCAAGCTGCTATAACGGCTAAAGGCCTGCTTATCATCTTCACTCCAAACGGCTGTCAAGGCAGAAATGTAAGCTTCTTGTGCATCTCCTTTGCTAGAAACATCTTTCAGCACTCCATCATCAACACCATGTTCTTCCTGTAATGCCTCTAAACTAACGGTGATTTCATCTAACTTCGCCTGCAAACTGTTAATTTCTGCCAGCTCTTTAGCAAAATAGCGCGCTACGATATAAGGTTTAGGGATAAGATCACAGGTCCACCCTTTATCCTGTATTTCACCTTTCTTTTTACCACTTTTTACTTCTTCAACAATGCGTCGAGGTTCTGCCTTCCAGCCATCAGCAGCAATGATATAACAGTCATCCTGCATACTGTTTGCCCACAGGTCCATAAGGTGCTGATAGATATCATAACAGTCTAACAGTGGAGCTCCGCGGAAAGAGCTTAATAACTCTTCAGACACCGTATCGATCAGCTCTTTAGGCTGTTCATCTTTATCGAAGTGCTTTAGCCTACTAATGTTGCTTTGAGACCAGGAAACCAGGCGAGCAGCAATAGTTTGTTTTAATGCGGTGAATTCTGTGTGATCTAAAATTGTAGACTTGATATCTGCGATTGGCATTTGGAGTTGTAAGTAACCATTACGCCCAGCACTTTCAAATAGGTTATGGCGTAGTCCTGGCATTTCCTTCCAATACGACTGTAGTGCGTCAATATCCCTTTGAGGAATACCGCCACGTAGATGACCATCAATATCCTGAATATCCTCGGAATCAGCGCTATCAATGTATCGTGGTAGATTCAGGTTGTAGTTATTCTTTTCATTGGCAATTTCTTCCAATGGTACCATTCGCGCATAACCATTAACCTTTTCGCCTTTCCGGAAAGTATCGACTATTTTGTGGATGTCTTGCTCGCGCAGGCGATTTTTATTGCCATCTTTAATAAAGCCTTTTGAAGCGTCAATAATGAAAATGCCTTTTCGTGCTGCCGCGTTCTCTTTATCAAGCACTAAAATACAGGCAGGGATACCTGTGCCGTAGAACAAGTTTACAGGTAAACCGATAATGCCTTTAAGTATCCCTGAACGAATAAGTTCTTTGCGAATCGTAGCTTCTGCATTCCCACGGAATAAAACGCCATGAGGCAAAATACACGCAGCTTTTCCTTTACTATTATTCATAGAACGAATGATATGCAGCAAATATGCGAAATCACCTTGCTTGGCAGGTGGTTCGCCCCATTCAAAACGCTGATACGGATCGTTAGATGGCGTAAGTCCAGTGCTCCACTTTTTATCCGAGAATGGAGGATTAGCGACAACATAATCGTAAGTGCGCAGTCTTTCTCCTTCCTTAAACTTCGGTGATGCTAGGGTATCGCCTGTCTGAATGTTCGCCGTCGGGAAATTATGGAGAATCATGTTCATACGTGCCAAACCGGCCGTCGTTACATCTTTTTCCTGGCCTTCCAGAGTGATGTGTTTACCTGCTTCTGCTGCAACTTTTAGCAGCAGTGAGCCTGAACCACACGTTGGGTCATAGACCGTCGTTGCTGCTACTGCGTTTTTAGGGTTGAGACCTAAAACCTTAGCAAGCACTCGGCTGACTTCGGAAGGTGTATAAAACTGTCCTTTACTTTTACCGCTGTCTTGAGCGAAATGACGCATCAAGTATTCATAGGCATCGCCCAAGATATCATCATGATCGGCTCGATTTTTAGAGAAATCGAGCTTGGGATCGTTAAAAGTATTAATCAGGTTAGTCAGACGCTCTACTTTAGCATTTCCCTCCCCAAGCTTATTAGGATCATTAAAATCAGGGAAATCACTTCTTGCAAGTCGTGCGTTAGCATTAATGAGAGACTGGATGATTTGGGTATTAATTTTATCACCGATATCATCTTTACCACGAAGTGCTAACATATCTTTAAAACTAGCTCCTTTAGGTATTATTACCGGTGGAGCAAAGTCATCTGAATCTGCATACTTGTCACTGATGTACTTAATAAACAGCATGAAAAGGACGTAGTCTTTATACTGGCTGGCGTCCATTCCTCCACGCAGCTCGTCACAGCTTGCCCAGAGAGAAGAATATAGTTCTGTTTTTTTAATGGCCATAAGGGCTTCCGTTAATACGTCTTCTGTTTTTCAATTTTGTTAGAGCTGGTTGGTATCAAGCCCAGCAGCTTTCAGCCGTTTAGTGAGGTTTCGCATCTTGCTGAACTCCGTACCAAAGCTCTGGCGAAGACCTACCTCATCGCAAAACTCTTTAGCGGTGATGTGCTTAAGTTCATCGGCATATTTGATCATCTGTAAGTGCAGTTCTGCGGTGTATTGGTTGCGCGGAGCTTCTTTAAGAGCCAGCTTGATGCAATCGTAGATTTTTTGCTCGTTCAAGGCATCTTACTCAGATTGAGATTAGAAAATTTAGCTAAATTAGCTAAGTGGCTTAAGGGTTGCAAGTGTAATGTAGTAATTCGTTCGACAAGCATAGGACAAAAGACTCAAAATCAAACAATCAGAACACTAACGTTACTCCTATAAGCTGTAGCCAGCTTAACACCATTCCCATAAATAAATTCAGATATATATCACCTTCATGCATACCCTAATCAATTCATTTCTAGGAGCTCACTATGCATAAAAACAACTACTTTTTTGAAGATCCTGTGACAGCAGACAGGGTGCTCGACGCGGCCGCAGAAATCCTTGCAGCACGCGGCTTCAGAGGTGATCAATATTGTAATCCGAATGCGACAAAAGACTTCTTGTCTTGCAAATTAGGTAGCTATGAGCGAGAGGTTTTTGCAGTAATGTTACTAGACAATCAACACCATATGCTGGACTTCAAAGAGCTGTTTTGGGGTACGATTGATTCAGCCAGTGTTTACCCTAGAGAAGTCGTCAAAGCCGTATTAAATGCCAACGCCGCAGCCGTAATTTTTACTCATAATCACCCTTCCGGTGATGCCGAACCTTCACAGGCAGATCGACAGATCACGAAACGCTTACAAGATGCACTCGCTCTGATTGATGTTCGCGTTTTAGATCATATTGTTGTGGGAAAAGAGCCGATTTCATTTGCTGAGCGGGGGTATCTATGACCCCTCAATTACTCCAGCCACCACATCTAATAATTGCACCAGAACTTTCTTCAGTGCTTACACGCCAACTTAATCGCGCCGACCATATAACCACCAAGCTTGCTATTAGCTTCAATCACCAAGACTATTTTCATACCCGTTTGGGGCCTCATCCATCAGAAATTCAACTGGAACGAAAACCGAAAGACAATCTCTGGCACTTATGCTTAATCGCAAGCTTTGCTTATGAAGAGCCGACATCAAGCAACCTTGATGTTGAGCTGTTATTCGACAGTATCAAGAGGCAATTCTACCAACCTGATATTGGCTACTGTGAGATAGAGCAACCAAAAGTCCAACTGCTCTTTCAAGCCTGGCAAAGCGCTTTCCTTTCTCATCTCAATAACCATCAATTCGATGAAATCAACCTCACCATCATGAAGTACCACATAGACACCACAGATAACGCACTTTGTATTAAACCGTAAGGAGATAATCCATGGCCGCTATAAATCCAGTTATTGAGTTCACCCCCTGCGCCCTATCCGTTTCAGAAAAGCTACATACACTGATTACTCAAGAGCTAACTAAAGAAGGAACAGCCACCAGCTCACACATTACCTTGAATTTTAGAGATTCAAGCTATAGTGCTGAGAATGGTGGCTTTCATCCTGTCGAGATCGGTCTACAAAGGAACGGCGATGGTCATTTTGATATTCTCTATATCACCGATTTTGCCTTTATGGGTAACTATTATCCTGAGCTGGAACGTAGTCTGGATTTCGACTTTGGCAATCAAGTCGCGTTTACCGTTGCAACCGGTTGGCAAAGTATCCAGTCACCCGGTATAGATGACCTATACCAATTGTGGGAGCGTAACTTTATCAGTTATGTGAACATGGGAGCCTTTGATGAAGTACAAATAAGTCCTCAGTAACTCCCGTCAATCATTCCTTTCTTGATAATTTGCAACAACTCCTCTTATCTCACTAAGACACTTGCTCACCAATCCAGATTCCTGACAGAAAGACTAGCAAACAATACTGTCTGAGCTAGATGAACTCGCATAACCTGATTGCTGTTCATCGCGCTCAGCAATTCTCTCTAAAATCCACTCCTGCACTTCACTCTCAACCCATGCAACAGCTCGCTCGCCTAACGAAACCGATTTAGGGAAGCGACCAACAGCCATTAATTTGTACACGCTTGCACGGCTAACACCAGTCATCTCAGTTACTTCTTTTTGTCGAATTAGTTTCATTTTTCATTCCTCATGAGTTCTTCTTCATAAGGGAGTCGCTATCTGTAATTTTTACGCACTCAATTCCAAAGCCATACATTCCCCCTAAGGAAAACCACATGAACCAGCATGACAACCTATTACACATCATCGCTCAAGCCGTTGAACAGGCCTCCCTGAGTAACCAAGCACGCACAGTACTGCTGCGTAACCTGGATCACCTCAAAAACACACAACTCAACCTATTAATCACTGGTGCTACAGGAGCTGGTAAAAGCAGCACGATTAACGCTTTGTTCGATATGTCGATGGCTAAAGTAGGAACCGGATGCGATCCTCAAACATCAGTAATCTCAAATTACACTTTGAACAACATGGTGCTTTGGGACAGTCCCGGATTAGGCGATGGGATAAAACAAGATCGCCAACATGCATCCGCGATTAAGCACAAATTACAGGAGACGAACTTAGCAGGCGATCTAGTGATTGATTTGGTTCTCGTCATTATCGATGGCAGTACAAGAGATTTAGGGACGGCAACCAAACTCATTAATGATGTGGTTATTCCTAATCTTGGCCAACACCCAGAACAACGGTTACTTGTTGCCATTAATCAAGCCGACGTAGCACTCAAAGGGCCTCATGCTTGGGATCACCAGCACAACCGCCCCACACCACAAGCTGAACGCTTTCTTGATGAAAAGGTGTCATCAGTACAAGCGCGCATCAAAGAAGCCACAGGCGTCAATATTGCCCCTATCTATTACGTTGCTGGCTATACCGATGGCCAAGAGAAACAGCGTCCATACAACCTCTCCAAGTTACTGTTTTTAATTGTTGAACATTTACCAAAAAATAAAAGAGTAATCCTCGCAGATAGGACCCTATCGACGGAGAAAACCCATTGGTGCGATGACGATAAGCATATCGACTACAACAACAAAACACGCGAGAGTTTTTGGGAAGCAATCGTTGATTCCACAACCAAAGGTGCAGATATCGGTGAAGAAGTAGGCATGCTGTTCGGCACTGCTGGTGAAAAAGTAGGGAGATTTGTCGGCGGCATGGTTGGTGCTCTATCTGGAGGGCTAAAGTACCTATTTGGCTTCTGAAGGTTAAAGCAATGCTAGTTATTCACATTGACATCTAATGCGCACTAAGGCTTATACAGTGCGCCTATGCCCACCATGTCACACATACCATTCCCAATATTTCCATAGCCCAACAATCGATGTCGGTACGACACAAGTTAACACATGGATTTGTACTATCGATGCCATAAATGATAAACGGCGCTCGACAATCATTGTTATTTAAAATCAGACAAATAGGACATACACATGCGAAAATTCATCATGGCCTCTGCTGCTCTCCTGTTATTCACAAATACAGCAAATGCGGAAGGTTTTAAAGTCGAATTCAAAGACATCAATACGCAATGGGGTACAAAGACAAAGTTATTTATTACTTCATTGTTCGATTCCACAACAATCTACAAAGTTGATGTTAACCGCGGTAACTGTCAACTTGCTTGGCCTGAGATGCCAAAAATAAGTACCCGTAAAAATAAATACAATCAATCCGACGAGTTACTTAAGAACTTAAGTAATCCTCATTACAAAAAGACACAGGTAAAGTCGAAGTTCAATGGTGTTGTTTGGCACGCTTATGAACCGGTAGGGTTACAATATGGCCAATCTACAGGGTATGTTACGACCACCAAATGTCGAGTCCATGAAATCGTTATATCATCCAGCAATGGGGTTTATCGATATATATCAAATTAAAGGAATAAAAAGGAAAGGCCGGACTGACCTTTCTTTTTTCTTCGAATCGGATATGCCGAAGTTATCTCCTACTACTGCCAAAATTTTTCAGTCCACATTGAAATATCTTTGTCTCAACCTTAGCCAAATAACTCAATCTTTGAAAGCAATCATTATACTGCCCAATAAAAAACATACTATTTTTATCTACCCAGTAGCCACAGTGTTTAGGAAAATGAACACATCCAACAATCTCATGAAATGACAAACCTAATGAACTAGCCCAAGCTTGTCTTATCATTGCTGATAGGTTTCCTTCATGAGCACTTAGTTCTCCATGAACAAAATACACATCCTTATTTAAAAATATGGCAACATGATAATGTGGATTGTCCGAGGTGTCTTGCTCTTTAGCCCATACATATCTTAGATGACACATTCCTTTCTTATTTTTTCTATTCAAGTCAGCATCCATCTTTGCTTTTATTGACTCAATGAATTTCGATATATGGTCAGAATCAAACGTAAAGTATCCCTGAGGAAAACGTAAGTCAAACCTTAATACATACACTCTAGAATACTCTTCTAGAGTCTTATCAAATACAGATTTTATCTTTTCTAAATATGGTTCAGATAAAGGGCCAGAATTCGTTAGCACTGGAATATTTTTATAATACTCATCCTCAAACAATGATAGATTGGTATTAGTGAATAGTCTTTTATGCATGTTAACCTCTATAGTTAGTTTCTCTTCATAGAGGTATCTACTACTGTAATTTTTTAATTAGTTAAGCTTACCTAACCTATAATTAGTAGATCTATATATAATTAGTAGATCTATATATTACTATACCAATCACATTACGTTACGAGTGAACAGTCCAGAGTTATATATCTACTGCCTTCTACTATCTCAACACCAACTACTCCACTCCACTCCGGAAAAAAATCACGCTGTAACATTTATCGTCTTACTTACAAGCCAATAAGAAAACCAAGAGATTTTTCCATTAAGAAAGCCTACACACCAGTCATTCATTGAAAAACAACACTTAAATCTTACATTTTTTACTCTATTTTTCTACAGTAATCACATACAAAAACTATCAATTTACTACACAATTACTACAAAAAGGATACCCAAAAAGACAGTAAATTGAATCATGAAAATAAAAACCGCTAACCTAAGAAAACTCCGATACTATGAAAAAAAGTTCTCATATTTTGTAAATGGAGAGAGCAAAAGCTATGACAATGCGGATATAGATTTCAGACTAGATAATATAAACAACCTCCTAACAAAGATTATGGAGAAAGAGAATCAAGACATTAAACAAGACTTACTATCATTAAAGAGGGAAGCAGAAACAAACCTTATACCAGATAATAAATTGAGCTGGATAGAAAAAGAAAATAAAAGATTATGTTATTTTATCTGGTCTTTTTTCAGGTTAGATAATAAAGATAAAATCAAACAAACAAACAATCGAATATAATCCAAGCATTTTTTCAGATAAAAAATCAAACTCTTTAATGAGTTTCTCAACAATTTTTGGAGTTAATTTTTTAATGAAGAATTAGTCTATGCGAAATTAAAGCCACACAACAACCCTTGTAATATAAATAAAATACATACATTAATAATTAATTATATCGATGACGTTAACCTTACTATCGATGAAAAAGAAAAACTTATAAGTAATATTTATCTTATTTGGTCTGATATAGCAAAAAAAGAAAAGTACAATTGGATTAATGAAAATAATCTAGAGCAGCTACAATGGATAATTGATTATCTATATAAAAGCACAATATCAATAGACTTCATACCTGTGCACACTAACAAATGTCAAATGTATCACGTTATTATAAGTGCACTAGATTTATGGAGTGAACATGATAAATCTATAATTTATAACATAGATAAAAAATCTCTAATTGCAAAAATGAAGAAGTCATGGAAGCAGAAACTATATCGAGATAGTTTAAAAATCGAAAACTTCAACTTAAACAATGCTACTTTGAAAAAGCTTGAGCTTATATCTAAAAATATTTCCAAAAGCCATACTAAAACGATAGAGCATATAATTGACGAGAAATATAAAGAAATCATTTCCCAATAGTTAGTTTTAGGGAGAGATATATCCTCCCTAAATCTTAACGCAAAGCTACCCTGCTATTAATCCATTCTTGAACTTCACTTTCGACCCATCTTACTGATCGTTCGCCAACAGAGATCCGTTGAGGGAATTTATTCTCACTTATGTATTTATAAATAGAAGATCTTGATAGACTTATTAGTTCAATAACCTCACGTAGAGTGATAAGCCTTATTGGTTCGTTTTGCATGTCATTACCTCGCGGCTGATTGATATGTTCAGTTCGGTAATATATGCCTATGTGATTTTTGAATTGACTTCTAGCTCGCCTGCACACGATGAAGAATAATTTATCCATTCTGAATAGAGCTGGTGGAATTCAGTTGTCACATGGACCAACACAATCTCTTAGTAGTACCAGTAGTAGTACTTAAAAATCTGAACAAACTACAACTCCTTTAAAATCATACTATTAAGTAGCCATTTCAGATGACGCCAGCCCACCAAACGTTTGGAAAAGGCCACCTTCGGGTGGCCTTTTTTGTATCTGCTATCCGTACTTATGTTGCAACAGTACACGATCTACTTTTACGATGTTACTTGCTATTAGTGCACGGCTTCTTTTATAGCCTATAGAAAAATAAGCAGACGATCTCTAATAATCAACACTTCCAACTTTATAAATATTTTATTCATTAGTAATTTTATGCAGGTAATTAAATCTCTTAAAAAATAAAAATGCGAAGCCATTTAGCTTCGCAATTTTATTGGGTTAAACATGATTAACAATATTAGAAACGATATTCCACACCTAGCGATGCTTGGTTAAAATCAGTTTTTGTGTTTGCACCATTCGCGACGTTCTCTGCATTCAGTTCTACGTCATACCACATATATTCTGCGTTAACTAAGAAGTTATCAGTAACTTTAAAACCAACACCGGCACCAGCGAATACACCTTCGTCATCTTTGTTGCCTTGGAAGCCCGCAACGT
>Ga0207798_100158_pt1 | contig 25761 bp, 20 predicted proteins | sample TtanPargueraPR_8_FD_187278 | JGI IMG/M metagenome (GOLD analysis project Ga0207798, IMG submission 187278) | Anaerobic enrichment media microbial communities from Bioluminiscent Bay, La Parguera, Puerto Rico - Tt and E1 (SPAdes) | ecosystem: Environmental > Aquatic > Marine > Unclassified ... | reverse complement strand
AGGAACAGTCGGTAAATCACCGGCGACGTATTCAGGCTGGCCCAGAAGCGCCAGATTGCCCGCTCCTTGCGGGAATACTTGGCGCCGCCATCTTTCACTTTCGGCTGCTCCGCGGGGCTTTTCACATTTTCCTGACGCAAGCGCTGCAGCATTTCCGGGATGGGAATCTTCACCGGACACACTTCGCCACAGGCGCCACACAATGAGGACGCGCTGGGATGATCCGGGACCTTGTGCAGGCCAACCATATGCGGCGTAATAATCTTGCCGATCGGCCCCGGATAAACCTCACCGTAGGTGTGGCCACCCACACGGGTATAGACCGGGCAGTGGTTCATGCACGCACCGCAGCGGATACAGTTCAACGTCTGGCGCAGCTGGGCATCGGCGAAAGCACCACTGCGGCCATTGTCCAGCAGCACCAGATGCACTTCTTCCGGACCATCCAGTTCATCCGCCTTGCGCGGGCCGGAAATCATGTTCACGTAAGTAGTGATCGGCTGACCCAACGCGGATCGGGTCAGCAGCGACAACAGGGGCACCACGTCCCGCAGGTTCTCCACCACTTTTTCGATGCCGGTGACGGCAATGTGCACTGGCGGCGCCGTGGTGCTCATGCGGCCATTGCCTTCGTTCTCCACCAGCAGCAAGGTGCCGGTTTCGGCAATGGCAAAGTTGACGCCGGAAACCCCGACATCCGCTTCAAGGAATTTCTGGCGCAGGGTGCGGCGACCAATCTGGATCAGTTCGTTCACATCCTCGGTCTCATCCACGCCCAGTTTGTCGTGGAACAGTCTGGAGACCTGAAAGCGGTTCTTGTGAATCGCGGGCATGATGATGTGGGAGGGCTTTTCACCATCCAGTTGAACAATATACTCGCCCATGTCCGACTCCAGGCACTCGATGTTGCGTTCGGCCAGGTAGTCGTTCATTTCCATTTCTTCGCTGACCATGGATTTACCCTTCACCACCTGAGAACCCTGCTTCGCCTCAATGATGGAGTGGACAATCCGGTTGGCCTCTTCGGTAGTCTCCGCCCAGTGGACCTTGACACCGTTGGCGGTCAGCCTGGTTTCCAGTTGTTCAAGCAAATCCGGCAACCGGGACAGCGCCCGGGCCTTGATGTGGTTGCCGAGTTCCCGCAGGCCCTCACGCTCCTCCTCGTCCGGAAAGGCATCGGCCCGCTTCTTCATCAGCGAATCCATGGCGACGCGGAAGTTGGTGCGCAGCTGGTCGTCGGCCAGGGCGCCCACCGCGCGGCCACGGAAGCTGTCGGTGAGTTCTTTTACCGGTATACGCTGGCTCATGATTTCACCTCTCCACTCACCCGCTCCCAAAGAAAGCTGGCCAGATGCCGGCCCCGGAACGTCTGTTTCTGTTTTTCCAGGGAGCCGTTGATGTTGAGCAGGCAGCCGCCATCAGCGGTTACCATTTCCGCTGCACCGGATTCCCGCAACGAACGGGTTTTGTCGAGCACCATGGCCCCGGACACTTCCGGCATGCGCACGGAGAAGGTGCCACCAAAGCCGCAGCATTCGCTTTCATGATCGTGGTCCAGGCGCTCGACATTCGCCAGCTTGCCCAGCAACTCCCGCGCGTGCAGGTGGGTGTTCATTTCCCTGCGGGCGGAACAGGAGGTATGCAGGGCAATCTGTGTGGGCTGGCCGAGATCCTGCCAGTCCACCTTGCATACATGCAGCAGAAACTCGGTCAGCTCGAACGTTCGTTCAGCCAGATCTTCCACACGCTCAAGGGTATCTGGTTCTTCTGCAAAGACTTCCCGGTAATGCTGTCGGAACATACCGGCACAGGATCCGGACGGCACCACCACCGGCAAGCCGTTGTCGAGCAGATTAAGCTGTGCCCGCGCCACCTCCCGGACCTCGTTCACGTAGCCGGAGGTCCAGGCAGGCTGACCGCAGCAGGATTGCTCCTGTGGAAAATGCACGCGAATGCCTTCCCGTTCTAGCAGGCGGATAGCATCCAGCCCGGCCTCGGGAAAGAACAAATCCACCACGCAGGTGCCGAACAAAGTGACCTCGGCCGGCTTGGCCGGATACGTTCGTGGCCTGGGGCGCTCTGGAGCCACGCGGGTAGCATTGGGGGCGGCGTCGTAAAACAGCTCACTCATCAGTCATTGCCTCCGGGCGGTCCGGCCGGCAGCCGGCCACCCGTTGTGGTTATCCCAGTGTTTTCAGTTCAGTAACGGGTCCGTCAGCCCCAGGCCGTAGGCGGCCAGCAGCGCAATCGAACCGGTCATCACCAGGTAGTATAGGGTCGGCCACACCGTCTTGCGCAGTGTCTGACCTTCACGGCCCAGCAACCCGACCGTAGCAGATGCTGCCACCACGTTATGGATGGCCACCATATTGCCTGCCGCAGCACCCACGGCCTGCACCGCCACCATCAGTGCGGTGGACAAACCAAGGCTCTCGGCAACGCCAAACTGGAACTGGCTGAACATCATGTTGGAGACCGTGTTGGAACCGGCCAGGAACGCACCGAGCGCACCCACCGTGGGGGCCAGCAACGGGTAAATGCCGCCAACCGCATCGGCAGCCCAGGTGGCCATGGCCAGCGGCATGCTCGGCAGGTCCGACAGGTTAACGCCGGAGTTGATCAGTATCCGCACCATAGGCACGGTGAACAGCAGCACGAAACCGGCACTCAGCAGCACGCCACCGGATTCTTTCACCGCCGAATTCAGCGCTTTCAGGTTCATCCGGTGGATGAAGAAAGTTGCCAGCACTACCATCACCAGAATACCGCCCGGCAGGTAAAGTGGCTGGATCCCGGCATTAATACCTGCTTCTCCCAGAATGTTGGAGAACGACACGCCAACGCTGGTGAAAGCTTGCTTGATCGGCTCAACGGTGCGGCTCAGAACCAGTACCACGCCAACCAGCACGTAAGGTACCCACGCCCGGAAACCGCTCATCGGTTTGGCGGCGATGTCTTCCAGTTTCATCTCAATGCTGCCCAGCCACTCACTGGGCCAGTCTTTGCTGTCGGCAAAATCCCAGGTCCGCTTCGGAATCAGGAAGCCTTTTTTGGCGGCAGTGGTCACAATCGCCAGACCAATCAGGCCACCCAGCAGAGACGGGAACTCGGGCCCCAGAATCACCCCGGTCAGGGCGTAGGGCACGACAAACGCGATGCCGGCAAACAACGCAAATGGCAGGACCTCCAGCCCCTCTTTCCAGCTTTTGTTCTTGCCGAAGAAGCGGGTCATCATCGTCACCATCAGTACCGGCATAACGACACCGACAATGGCGTGGGTGATGGCCACTTCCGAGGTGATCAGCTGCAGGTAGGTATCCCAGTTGGAGCCCAGGGCTTCCAGTCGCTCGGTAATGCTGGCCCGATCCAGACCCGTTGTCACTCCCACCACAATCGGTGTACCTACAGCACCAAAGGATACCGGCGTGCTCTGTACCATCATGCCCAGCATGACGGCAGCCATGGCCGGAAAACCGACCGCAACCAGCAGGGGCGCGGCGATGGCGGCCGGTGTACCAAAGCCAGAGGCACCTTCGATAAAGCTGCCGAACAGCCAGACAATGATGATGGCCTGAATGCGGCGATCCGGGGTGATGTTGGTAAAGCCGGCCCGAATCGTGGTGATGGCTCCGGAGTGCTTCAGCGTGTTCAGCAGCAATATCGCGCCAAAGATAATCCACAGCAGGCCGATGGTGATTACCAGCCCTTGCAGGGTTGAGGCGAGGATACGGTTCAGGGTCATATCCCAGGCGCTATAGCCAATCAGCGCGGTAACCAGAAATACCACGGGCATGGCACGGCGGGCGGGCCAACGCATGCCAATCAGCAGCACTCCGGCAAGAAGAATGGGCGTAAACGCCAACAGGGCGAGCAATCCGGACGACATCATGTTCTCCAGGGTCTTGTTGTTGGATTCTATTCTTGGATAATTGGTATTACCAATTTACAAACCTGTGCCGAGTACGTTATGTGAGCTGGCCTTATGGTGTCAAAACCGCCTACTCCTACATTGGTCGTATTGCGTTGAAGTTTTGTTGTAAAAACAAGCATGGACAGGGGTAAGATTTATTGGTAAGACCAATTTTTAGACATACAAGCGAGACACCATGCCCATCAATCAGATTGCTCCCAGGCGGCTGGCCGACACCATTGTCGAGCAACTGGAGACCATGATTCTGGAAGGAACCCTGGAACCGGGGCAGCGCCTGCCGCCGGAACGGGTGCTGGCGGAGCAATTCGGCGTATCCCGCCCGTCCCTCAGAGAGGCGGTGCAACGCCTGGCGGCCAAAGGCCTGCTGAAAAGCCGCCAGGGCGGGGGCAATTATGTGGCGGAGAATCTGGGAAGCAGCTTCAGCGACCCGCTCATCCCGCTGCTGGAAAAGCACCCGGAAGCACACCGGGATTTGCTCGAGTTCCGTCGCACACTGGAGGGCGACTGTGCCTATTACGCGGCCCTGCGCGCCACGGAAGTGGATCTGACACGGCTGGGCAAAGCCTGGGAAGAGCTCCACGCCTGCTACCAGAATTCCACTGCCCACAATCTGGAAGAAGAAGGGGCTGCCGATGCCCGCTTCCACATGGCTATTGCTGAAGCCAGCCACAACGTGGTGCTGCTGCACACCATGCGCAACCTGTTCAGCATGCTCAAGAACAACATTGTCACCAACATCGGTGGCATGTACTCCCGCGAAGTTCAGACCCGCCAGGGCCTGATGGACCAGCACCAGAAGCTGTATAACGCCATCGTTGAAGGCCGGGAAGAAGACGCCAGGGCCATCGCAGGGGAGCACATACAGTTTGTGCAGCAAACCATATCGGAACGCAGCGAAACCGCGCGACGGCGTGAACGGGCGTTGAGAAGGGAAGGGAGCGGCGAACACCGGGCTCCATAAAAAAGCCGGGGCAAGCCCCGGCATAAGCAATCACACGATGCATCAACACAATGCATGTCGTCCTGATGAGCCTTCACACTAACCGGAAGAGATGACGCTTGTGTGACAGGGCACGCTAATCCGGCAACTTCTCCCAGATTGTGAGCTCCGAAAAACTGTGCTGAAACTTGTTGCGGGTCTCCCGGATCACGAAGGGCAGGCTCCAGCAAGCGGAAACGGGGGGACAACGCCGCCTTGAGACCATCCAGGGTGGTGAATGGCTCACCGTCTTTCAGGAAACCACCGAGCCAGTCCTGCCTGGGCGTGTACTCCTCCAGCCAGGTATAGGGTGAAGCAATCACCAGCAGCCCCAGCGCATTGATACGCTCATGGATCTGTTCCAGAAACAGGCATGGGTTGTAGAGACGGTCAATCAGGTTGCCGGCCAGCACCAGATCGTAGTCCCGGTAATCAGCGCCGAGATTGCAGGCATCGCCCTGATGGAACGCCACGCGGCGGGCAGCCTCAGTCAGACCCAGGGCTGCCAGTGACCGCTCCTGGTAGCTGACCAGCTCGCCCTCTTCGGGCCGCGCATACCGCGCAACCCCCTCCCGCACCACCTCACGGCATTTGCCGATAAAGGTTTCCGAATAATCGACCCCATCGACATGGTCAAACTGGCGGGCCAGCTCCAGCGAGGTACGTCCTACCGCACAACCGATATCCAACGCCCGGCAGGTGGCGCGGCCATCCAGCGCTCCAAGCGCGGCATCGGCCAGTTCTTTCGCGAAGTTGGCTTCACCATGCCAGCTTTCACCGAAGTGAAACTCCAGATACTGGGCCAGGGTGGTGTTGCTTTCGTAGTAGCCGGACGGCTCATTCATGATTGTCTCCTGGCGCCGACAGGCCTTTCCCTTGTTCCGTCGACCTTGGGTAAAACGGTTGTACCAACGGCGCAAGCCCTTTGGCATCATCTATGAACAGTTGCAGGTGCGGGAAAGGTATTTCAATGTCCGCTTCGTCCAGGGCCTCTTTAATCTTCTCAAGCACATCAGCCATAATTCTGGGCTGAACCTCCAGATTGTCCGGTGTAATCCAGATCTTGACCTCCAGATCGACTGAAGAGTTGCCTAGGGTCTTGACCACCACTCGCGGCTCCATACCCGGCCCCTGCAAGACTTCAGAGTGCGCCAGCAGAACCGGCATTATCACGTCCCGCGCTGCCCTGGCAGACTCCTTGTAGGCAATGCCAACTGGAATGTTCAGGCGCGTCGCCCCTTCGGCGCTGTAATTGATGATCTCCGAGGACGCCACGTTATCGTTCGGGATCATGGTAAAGATATTGTCCCGGGTACGCAGCCAGGTGGTCCGCAGGGCGATCTTCACCACCTTACCATCCTGGCCGTTGATGGTGACCCAATCGCCAATCCGGAAGGGGCGCTCAATCAGCAACGTAATACCCGCAATAAAGTTCGACAGCGTGGACTGGGCCGCAAACCCGACGGCAATCCCCACGATCCCCAGACCCGCGACGATGGAGACCACATCGAAACCGAACTGGGACAGCACCGTAACGGCCGCGAAGGTAACGGTGAGCACCGAGAACAGATTCTCGACCAATTGGCGGATAGAGGGTTCCAGACGGTAGCGATTCATCGTCTCCCGCAGCAGACGACCAATCGCCAGCCAGCCCACAAAAAAGCCCAACGCCATCAGGCCCGCCCTGGCCATGCCCTTCAGCAGCTCCGGCGAGGCCTCGAATTGCGCCATAATCACCAGCAATCCGCCCAGCCCGAACAGATAACGGATGCCAGTGCGCAACTGACCAAACCAGGGCTTCGAGCTGCGTCGGCTGCCGACGACAAGGCGTATCAGGCTGATCAGAATGGCATAGACCAGCAACAGAATGCCGAGGTAGATCACCGAAATCAGCAGTTGACTGAGAACATGCCCGGCCAGGGCCACCCAATCGGTCTGTCCGCCCGCGAGAGCGTCCAGGGTAGCCGAGAGATTCTGTGCTATCTGGCTTCGTACGGATTCAAACAGGGCTTCTGCCATAGGGCATCCTTTTCCAAACACTGCATACTACACCCGGAGCGGTGAACAACCTTTGCCTTCAGAATAGACTGCTATCCGCAAACCGGCCGGGGATTACAGAACCGATTCCAGGGCCTGAATCAACCGGGCATCTTCGGGACGCACCTGGCTCGGGAAACGGGCTGCCACCTTACCCTCACGATCGATCACATACTTGGTGAAGTTCCAGCTTGGCGGCTGGCTCTGGCGATTGATTTCCTGAAACACCGGATTGGCCTGCTCACCGGTCACTGCGCTCGGCGCGAGCATGGTAAAACTCACACCAAAGTTCACAAAACAGACCTTCGCGGCTTCTTCTTCGGAATCCGCCTCTTGCCGGAAGTCATCACTGGCAAATCCCACGACCGTCAGCCCCCGATCCTTGTACCGCTGGTGCAAGGCCTCCAGGCCTTCAAACTGACCGGTATAACCACAACGGCTGGCTGTGTTCACCACCAGCATCGGCTTGCCAGCAGCCACCTCGCACAGATTCACCGAATCCCGGGAGTGCAGCTTGCGCTGCTCGTGGCCCAGGAAATCCGGGCAATCCCGGGCAACGGCAGGCACCGTCAACCCTAACAGTAAAAGCACACTCACACACTTCAAGACTGTCCAACGCATCATCGGCCCTCCTGTCGACACATCCCTTGTATACGCACTGGATTACCAAACTGCTCAGGCGCGTTGTCCACATTGACACAAACCGGCAAAGCATCCTTCACAAAACTCTCATGTCATCGTCACACAGCACGGTCAGATTGTGGTGTCAAAACACACAACATAACCGAAACAAGGACAGTGCCATGACGATGAAACCAACGCTGCTGGCAGCCGCCATCGGCGGCCTTCTGGCATCGACAACACAGGCATCGCTGGTCATCAGCGAGTATGTCGAAGGCTCCAGCAACAACAAAGCCATTGAACTGCTCAACACCGGCAATGCGGTGGTGGATCTTGCTCCCTGGGAGCTGCAGGTTTTCTTCAACGGCAGCGCCACCCCCGGGCAAACCTTCAACCTGGAGGGTTCGATTGCTCCGGGCAGCAACTTCGTTTTCGCGCATAGCGCTGCTGACCCGGCCATTCTCGCTGTGGCGGATCAAACCACCGGAGCCGGGCTGTTCAACGGTGATGACGCTGTCCTGCTCCTGAACGGCGGCACGGTTGCCGACAGTATCGGCCAGGTCGGCACAGACCCCGGCAGCTACTGGGGCTCCGGGGATACCCGCACTCAGGATCGCACTCTGCGCCGCCGTGCAGGCACCCTGGCCGATACCGATGCCTACGATGATTACGACCCGGCCACAGTCTTTGACGGCTTTCCCCAGAACAGCTTCGACGATCTCGGCGTCGCCGGCAACGATGACGATAACCCGGACCAGCCACCGACTGCGCCGGATCTGACCTGTGGTGCTCCCGCCACCCGCATTTCGGACATTCAGGGCGAAGGCGATATCAGCCCGGTTGCCGGCCAGCACGTGGTGATCGAAGCCGTAGTTACGGCCGCCTTCAACACCAACGATGGCCTTGGCGGCGTCTTTGTGGAGGAAGAAGCCTCAGACCGCGACGACAACCCTGCCACCTCCGAAGGCCTGTTTGTCTATGCGCCAACTCTGAACGCCGAGCCCGGCCAGCGCCTGCGGCTTGCCGGTGAAGTGACCGAATACGACGGCCTGACCGAATTGACCAACCTGAGCGGTACCGAAAACTGTGGTAATGCGGAGCTTCCACCGGCGGCGCAGATCTCCCTGCCCTGGGCCGATGCCACTGCTCCGGAAGCCTTTGAAGCCATGCGGGTACAATTCAGCGCGCCTCTTGTGGTGAACGACAACTACGACCTGGGCCGTTACGGCAGCCTGACCCTCGGGAGCGGTCGCCACTTTATCCCCACCAGTATCGCTGAGCCCGGAGCGGATGCCGCACTGGTGGCTGATCTGAATGCGCTGGACCGGATTATCCTGGACGACGCCAGTAACCGCCAGAACCCGGCCATCGTGCCCTACCCGACACCGCAACTGAGCGCCAGCCAGACCGTGCGCGCTGGCGACACCGTTCAGGATCTTGCCGGCGTTCTCGACTACCGTTTTTCGGAATGGCGTCTGCAGCCGACCGCGAGCCCGTCCTTCAGCCAGGCAAATGCACGTGTAACCGAGCCCGGCCTTGAGGATCGCGGTAACCTGGTGGTGGCTTCTTTCAACGTGCTGAACTTCTTCAACGGTGACGGCATGGGTGGCGGATTCCCGACGGCGCGGGGCGCAGACAACCCGGAAGAACTGGCCCGCCAGACCGAGAAGCTGGTCAGTGCCCTGGTCGCCCTTGATGCCGACATCATCGGCCTGATGGAAATCGAGAATGACGGCTACGGCCAGACCAGTGCCATTGCCGATCTGGCCGGGGCCCTGGGTTCCGAATGGCAGTGGGTCGACCCCGGCCTGGCACAACTGGGTAATGATGACATTGCCGTTGGCCTGCTGTACCGCGCCGACCGTGTCGAGATCGTTGGCACCGCCGCCACTCTGAGCGCGGCTCCTTTTGATCAGTTGAACCGCCAGCCCCTGGCACAGACCTTTCGGCTGAAGGATTCAGACGATGGCGTCACCATTGCCGTCAACCACTTCAAGTCCAAAGGCTGCGGCAGTGCCGAAGGCAGCAACGCTGACCAGAACGATGGTCAGGGCTGCTGGAATCCGGTACGGACCCAGGCCGCCCAGGCGCTGGCATCCTGGCTGGCAGACGATGCCACCGGAACCGGCGAACCGGATGTGTTAATCATCGGCGACCTCAACGCCTACGCGCAAGAAGACCCCATTCGCGCTCTGGCCAGTGCCGGCTATACCGATCTGCTGGCGACCTACGTTGGCGAGCAGGCGTATTCCTACGTGTTCTATGGCCAGGCCGGCTATCTGGACCACGCTCTGGCCAATACCTCCCTGGCCGGCAAAATTGCCGACACCACCGTCTGGCCGATCAATGCCGACGAGCCCCGCGCCCTGGACTACAACACCGAGTTCAAGACCCCGGAGCAGCAGGCCAGCTTCTACGCACCGGACGCTTACCGGGCCTCTGACCATGACCCTGTGATCGTTGCCCTGAATCTCGATACCAGAACCCCCGCAGACCGCGCCGACCTGAACGGCGATGGCCGCGTTAACGGCCGGGACCTGTCCCGCCTGGTGCTGGCGATGCTGTTCGGCAAAGCCACAGCTCCGGCTTACGACATTGACGGTGACGGGCGCATTAACCATTACGACCTGATCGCCCTGATTCGCGTGCTGACCAGCCGCTAACCCCCACAACGGAGATAGAGTAATGATTCGACAAGGACTCTGGCTGGCAATCCCGCTGATTGCCCTGACCGGCTGTAACAGTGATAACGACGACGCGCCCGCAACGGAAACCGAGCGCTTTACCGTTAACATCTTGCATATCAACGACCACCACTCCCATCTGGAAGCGGGCTCACAGTCCCTGGATATCGCTGGTGAAGAAACCGAATTCAGCGCCGGCGGCTTCCCCCGGGTGATCGCCAAGATCAACGAACGAACCGCCGAACTGGACAACGTGCTGAAACTGCATGCCGGAGATGCCATGACCGGCACCCTGTACTTCACCTCCTTCGAAGGTGAGGCCGATGCCGAGCTGATGAACCAGGTGTGTTTTGATGCCTTTGCACTGGGTAATCACGAGTTTGATCGTGGTGACGAAGGGCTGGTGAAATTCCTCGACTACCTGGCGGCAGGCAGCTGTAACACGGCGGTTCTCGCCGCCAACGTCAAACCGGCCATCGGCACCCCATTGGCACCGGTGGCCCAGGACGATTACATTCAGCCATACACCATCAAGAACATTGATGGCCAGCAGGTGGCCATCATCGGCATCGACATCGCCAACAAAACCCGCAACAGCTCAAGCCCAATGGCAAGCACTGAGTTTCTGGACGAAACCGAAACCGCCCAGGCCATGATTGATGAGCTGAACGACCAGGGCATCGACAAGATCATCCTGCTGACCCACTACCAGTATGCCAACGATCTGGCGCTGGCCGAGCGCCTGTCTGGAGTGGATGTCATTATCGGCGGAGATTCCCACACCCTGCTTGGCACCTTTGACGCCTACGGCCTGAGCGCCTCAGGCCCCTACCCCACCGAAGTGACCAATGCCGACGGCGACAAAGTGTGCGTGGCCCAGGCCTGGCAGTATTCGCGTGTGCTGGGTGAACTGAGCGTGACCTGGGAGAACAATGGCACTGTTTCCTCCTGCTCCGGAACGCCACACCTGCTCCTGGGCAACCCCATCATCCGTGATGACGGCACCGACGATGGCTACACCAACCCCAAGGCGAGGAACTGGCCGCCATTCGGGCAGCCATCGAGGCGGACCCGCAACTCAGCCTTGTGACGGACGACCCGACCGGCGCTCAAACCCTGGCCACGTACGCCAACCAGTTGGACAGCTTCCGCAATCAGGTCATCGGTACCGCATCCGAGGACCTGTGCCTGGCCCGAATTCCCGGCCGGCCATACGGCGATGACACCTGCGCCAACGAAGACCCGAACCGGGGGGGGGATATCCCGAACCTGGTGGCTCAGGCCTTCCTGTTCCAGAGCAAGAATGCCGATGTTTCGATCCAGAACGCCGGCGGCGTTCGCACCGACATTCTGGCCGGCGATATCACCATTGGTGATGCCTACAACCTGCTGCCGTTTGCCAATACCCTTACCGATCTGACCATGACCGGAGCAGAAATCAGACAGGTGCTGAATGAAGCAGTGGATTTCGCCCACGTTGAAGGCGGCTCCACGGGTGCCTACCCCTATGCCGCCGGTCTGCGCTGGTCCGTCGACATGACCAGGCCTGCTGGCGAACGCCTTTACGACATCGAAGTTCGGCCCCGGAGTGAAACCACCTGGCGCGCTCTGACCGACGCTGAAACCCTGAACGTCGTCACCAACAGCTTCACCGCGGCTGGCCGTGACGGCTACCTGACCTTCGGAACCGTCAGCGAGGATGGCCGAGCCACGGATACCTTTCTGGACTATGCCCAATCCTTCGTCGATTACGTCAAGGAAGAGGTAACCCTCAGCAAGCCCGTCCAGGGCGAGTACTCCACTCAGATGTACACGCCAGCACCGTAACGAGTGCTTGCAGGAGCATCCGGCACTAACGGATGCTCCTGCCCCTCCTGTCATTACCCTTGAAGAAACCGTCCGCTGGCGTCATTGTGAAACGCTGAACACCGTTGTTTCTTCACAGGTACCGGAACCCCATGTCCAGAACACCCGATTACTCCCTGCTCGAACTGGCCTCTGTGCGCGAGGGCGACTCCGTGGCGACGACACTGGCCAACAGCGTGCGTTATGCCCAGCATGCGGAGGCACTTGGCTTCAAGCGTTTCTGGCTGGCCGAGCACCACAATATGGAAGGGATTTCCAGTTCCGCCACCTCGGTATTGGTGGGGCACATCGCTGGTAAAACCGGGAGTATCCGGGTGGGCTCCGGCGGTGTCATGCTGCCGAACCATCCACCGCTGGTGATTGCCGAGCAATTCGGTACCCTGGAATGTCTCTATCCGGGCCGAATCGATCTCGGCCTTGGCCGCGCACCGGGTACCGATCCGGTCACCGCCCGGGCCCTGCGACGGGATGGTCTGGGCGCCGAGCAATTCCCGGAAGACGTAGCCCGTCTGCAGAACCTGCTGGGGCCGCTGCAACCGGGCCAGCCGGTGAAAGCCATTCCCGGTGCTGGCACCAATGTTCCCATCTGGCTGCTGGGCTCCAGCCTTTACAGCGCGCAACTGGCGGCGATGCGGGGCCTTCCTTATGCCTTCGCCGGCCACTTCGCACCGCGTCTCTACCGGGAAGCCCTGAAGGTCTATCGCGAGAACTTCGAGCCCTCAGAACAGCTGCGACAGCCCTATGCCATGCTGGCCATTCCCGCTATCCCGGCGGCCTCAAAGGACGAAGCGCGGCATCTGGCCACCACCAGCTACCAGCGCATTCTGGCCCTGTTTCGCGGGCAGCCCCTGTGGATGCGGCCGCCGGTAGAATCCATGGACGGACTCTGGAATCCGGCCGAGGAGGCCGGTGTGCGGGACTTCCTGAAACTGCAGATCATGGGCAACAGTGAAGACCTGCGCCGGCAACTCGACGACCTGCTGACCGACATTCAGGTGGACGAACTGATGTTCACCATTGATATCCACGACCCGGACAAACGCCGACAGGCCCTGGATATCCTGGCCGAAACCCGTTCCCCGCGAACCGACTCCGACGCAACCATCAACTAGGCAGAACCTGATCATGGCTCAACCGGCATTCTATGTTTTTCTCTCCCACGGTCTGGAAAGTGGCCCCGGCAGTACCAAGATCCAGGCCCTGAAAACGGTGGCTGAAACGTTTTCAGGCGTTTATGCCGAGGCGGTGGATCATCGCAGCACCAAAGATCCTGCCGAACGCCTGGAGCAGATGCGCCACGCCATGGCATCTGTCGGTGCAAGGCCCGAACAGACCATCCTGGCAGGCTCCAGCATGGGCGGCTGGGTCTGCGCCCGGACCAGCGAACAGGCTCCGGTCAGGGGCTGCTTTATGCTGGCACCGGCACTGGCGCTACCGGATTATCCGGAGTCCAACCCGGTGATTGGCGCCCACCACGCTCGCATTATCCACGGCTGGAACGACGATGTGGTACCGGTAATGCCGGTTCTGGAGCTGGCCCGGAGGCAGCAGATTGAAGCCCTGGTCCTACCCGACGGACATCGGCTGGAAAACAGTGTCCAGCGGGTGGCAGAGGAGTTCAGAAGGTTCCTGTTCCTGTGTGTTGAAAACCCGAATCCATCCTGAATTCATGCACTTGCAATTTGGCTTAATCGGCTATTTGCGTGCAGCTTATTTCCCCCGTTTCCTTGCGAAAACCGCTTTGATTTGCCAGTCTTTAATAATGTAACAATGGATTAACGTAAAATAACGAGCGGAGACAACCCGATGAGCAGCACAAGTAAATTCAGGAAACTGGCTGGTATTTCAGCGCTGGCATTTGCCGGCCTGACCGCGGCAAATGCCGTGAATGCCGCCAACTGGCGCTACGCCCATGAAGAATACGAAGGCGACGTTCAGGACGTATTCGCGTACAAGTTCAAGGAATACATTGAAGAGAATTCCGACCACACCCTGCAGATTTACCGTTTCGGTGAGCTGGGTGAGTCTGACGACATCATGGAACAAACCCAGGCCGGTATCCTGAACTTTGTAAACCAGTCTCCTGGCTTTACCGGCTCTCTGATCCCGGAAGCGCAGATCTTCTTTATCCCGTACCTCATGCCCACCGACATGGATACCGTGATCGAGTTCTTCCGCGAGAGCGAGGCCATCAATGAGGACTTCCCGGAGCTGTATTCTGAAAAAGGTCTTGAGCTGCTGAAGATGTACCCGGAAGGGGAAATGGTAGTGACCGTTGATGAGCCGGTGACCTCTCCGGAAGACTTCAACAACAAGAAGATCCGGGTAATGACCAACCCGCTTCTGTCCGAGACCTACTCTGCGTTTGGTGCTACCCCAACCCCGCTGCCATGGGGTGAAGTATACGGTGCGTTGCAGACCAACATGATCCAGGGTCAGGAGAACCCGATTTTCTGGATTGAGTCAGGTGGTCTGTATGAGGTTTCCCCGAACCTGGTATTCACCGGCCACGGCTGGTTCACCACCGCCATGATGGCGAACCAGAACTTCTACGAAGGCCTGTCTGATGAAGACAAGAAGCTGGTTCAGGATGCCGCGGATTACGCCTTCGAGGAAATCATCGTACACATCGATGGTCTGGCGGACGAGGCCCTGGAAAAGATCCAGTCCAACAGCGACGAAGTTACCGTGACCCGTCTGACTGACGAACAGATTGAAGCCTTCAAGGCCCGCGCGCCACAGGTGGAAGAGAAGTTCATCGAAATGACCGGTGAGCGTGGTAAAGAGCTGCTGGAGCAGTTCAAGGAAGATCTGAAAGAAGTTCAGAACGACTGAACCTCGCCAAACGGTTGCCCCCGCTCCGGCGGGTGGCAACCCAGCTTTAACCCCGCCCCGCCGGGGATTCTTCCCGCCGGGAGCGACATGTTCTGGAGCAGAATCCATGTCCGAGAATTCCCCGGAGATCGAAGACGATACCGGTCACTATGAGTCCGGCTTGCCTGGCTTTCTGGGCACGATTGACGTCTGGATTTCAAAAATCGAAGCCGTCATGCTCGCCGCTGGCGTGATTCTGATGGCGGTAAACACCTGCGCCAATGTTATTGCCCGTTTCGTGTTCAGCGAGGGCCTGTTTTTCTCCGGTGAAATCAACCGGATTCTGATCATTCTGATTACCTTTGCCGGCATTGGCTACGCCGCCCGGCACGGCCGCCATATCCGCATGTCCGCCATGTACGATGCCTTCCCGACCAAGGGCCGCAAGGTACTGATGATCATCATCGCCCTGTTTACCTCCGTGGTCATGTTTTTCCTGTGCTATCACTCCTTCGAGTATATCCAGACCCTGTACAGCCGAGGTCGGATTTTGCCAGCGCTTGGTTTTGAGATCTGGTGGATTTACATCTGGGCCCCTGTCGGTTTCGCCATTACCGGCATCCAGTACCTGCTGACCGCCATCAAGAACTTCACTACCAAAGACGTGTACCTGTCGACGGGTGTGGTGGATGGCTACGCCGATACCGAAACCGAAGTCTGAAGCAGCGTGAACCCATAGGTTAAGGAAAGACACACCATGGCAACTATTATGATGATCGTCATGATCGGGCTGCTGCTTCTGGGCTTCCCGATGATGATTCCGCTAACCACTGCTGCCGTCATCGGCTTCGTTATGATGTTCGATGGCTTCGGGCAGATGGGCACATTCATCCAGCAGATGATGGGTGGCATCCGGCCAGCGTCGTTGATTGCGGTACCCATGTTCATTCTGGCGGCCGATATCATGACCCGGGGCCAGTCTGCGGACCGCCTGATCAATATGGTCATGGCCTTTATCGGCCACATCAAAGGTGGCCTCGCCATCAGTACCGCCACCTCTTGCACCCTGTTCGGGGCGGTGTCTGGCTCAACCCAGGCCACCGTGGTCGCAGTGGGCTCACCGCTGCGCCCGAAAATGCTCAAGGCTGGCTACTCCGATCCCTTCACGCTGGCTCTGATTATCAACGCCAGTGATATCGCCTTCCTGATCCCTCCCAGCATCGGCATGATCATCTACGGGGTCATCTCGGAAACCTCCATTGCCGAACTGTTCATTGCGGGTATCGGCCCGGGCATCCTGATTTTGTTCATGTTCTCGATCTACTGCCTGATCTACGCCTACAAGAACGATGTTCCGACGGAAGCCAAGGCCAGCTGGAAAGAACGGGCGATGTCAGTCAGGGATGCCTCCTGGCCCCTGATGTTCCCGGTGATCATTGTCGGTGGTATCTACGGTGGTATTTTCAGTCCCACCGAGGCAGCGGCAGTCTGCGTGCTCTACGCCTTCCTGCTGGAATTTGTGGTCTTCCGGTCGCTGAAACTGAACGACATTTACAAGATTGCCAAATCCACCGGGCTGATCACGGCTGTGGTGTTCATTCTGGTGGCCGTGGGTAATGGCTTCTCCTGGATCATTTCCTTTGCCCAGATTCCCCAGGCCATCCTGGAAGCGGTGGGCGTCAACGAGGCCGGGCCTGTGGGCGTGCTGATTGCCATCTGTGTGGCCTTCTTCATCGCCTGTATGTTCGTCGATCCCATCGTGGTTATCCTGGTGCTGACACCGATCTTTGCGCCCGCCATCCAGGCCACCGGGCTGGATCCGGTGCTTGTCGGTGTGCTGATTACCCTGCAGGTGGCCATCGGTTCTGCCACGCCACCCTTTGGCTGCGACATTTTCACCGCCATTGCCATCTTCAAACGGCCCTACATGGAAGTTATCCGGGGTACGCCTCCGTTCATTTTCATGCTGGTGGCGGCTGCCGGCCTGATCATCGCCTTCCCGGATATTGCCCTGTTCCTGCGTGACATCGCGTTCAGGGACTAGATCCACAGCCACTGATCAAAGGAGAACAACATGTTTAAACGGATTCTGGCCGCTGTGGATGGTTCCAAAACCTCACTCAAGGCACTGGATAAAGCCATTGAACTGCAGAAACTGATCCCGGACGCCGAGATCTACATCCTCTGTGTGTACAAGCATCACAGCCTGTTTGAGGCGTCGTTGTCTATCGGAAGGCCCGACGACATGGACATCCCGGACAAGGTGCTGTCTGAGTATGCCAAAGGCGTAGTGAACCACGCCAAGGAGCTGGCCAAGGAGCATGGCGCCACCAAGGTACGCGGTTTCGTCAAAGCCGGCCGGCCCTCGAAGGTGATTGTGAAATTTGCCCAGGACAAGGAGGCCGACCTGATTGTAGTGGGCACCAAGGGCACCAACAGCGACAAGGGTGATTGTGAAATTTGCCCAGGACAAGGAAGCCGACCTGATTGTAGTGGGCACCAAGGGCACCAACAGCGACAAGGACGGCACCTTTCTGGGCAGCGTCTCGCACCGGGTTGCCTCCCAGGCCAAGTGCCCGGTGCTGGTGGTCTGAACCGGCGAACCCCTCCACGCAGTGCCGCCGGACAGCATATTCCTTGCTGTCCGGCAATCACGGATTTCCGCAGTCTGCTTGATTTTTCACCGTGCTAGACTGCCTCGCCTCGGATTACTTCTCATTCACAAATCACAAGGCGTCTAGCCATGACTGCAATTGTTGATTTTCTCAACTCGATCCTCTGGGGCTATGTCCTCGTCTATGGCCTGCTTGCCGTAGGTGTCTTCTTTACCATCCGTCTGGGCTTCCTTCAGTTCGTCAATTTCGGCGAAATGGTCCGCGCCATCCGTGGCTCCCGGGAAAGCGATGTACACGGGATTTCTCCGTTCCAGGCCCTGTGTACCAGCCTGGCCTCCCGGGTGGGTACCGGTAACCTTGCCGGGGTTGCGGTTGCCCTGTACCTGGGCGGTGCCGGTGCCATTTTCTGGATGTGGATGGTAGCCCTCGTCGGTATGGCCACCGGTTATGCGGAAAGCACTCTGGCCCAGCTGTACAAGGTTCGCGACGGCAAGGGCCAGTACCGGGGAGGCCCGGCGGTTTACATTGCCAAAGGCCTGAAAGCGCCCTGGGCTGCGGCCATTTTCGCGGTCTGCCTGATTATCTCCTTCGGCCTGGTTTTCAACGCCGTACAGGCCAACTCCATTGCCGATGCCATGCAGGGCGCCTTTGGTGTGCCCAAGCTCGGTGTTGGCGTGGTCATCGCGGCTTTTGCCGGCATTGTTATCTTTGGCGGTCTGCGCAAGATCGTTCGCTTCGCTGAGTTTGTCGTGCCGTTCATGGCCGGCGCCTACGTACTCCTGGCGCTGGGCGTGATGGCCATGAACATTACCGAAGTTCCGGGCATTCTGGCGCTGATCGTAAAAAGTGCCTTTGGCCTGGAAGAAGCCGCCGGCGGCGCGGCAGGCTCCATTACCGCTGCCATGCTGAATGGCATCAAACGCGGCCTGTTTTCCAACGAAGCCGGTATGGGCTCGGCACCCAACATTGCCGCGACCGCAACCCCGGCTCCGCACCATCCCTCTTCACAGGGTCTGGTTCAGGCATTCGGTGTCTTTATCGATACCATCATTGTCTGTACGGCGACGGCCGTGATGATCCTGTTGGCAGGCGTTCTGGAGCCGGGTTCCGGTGTGACCGGCACCCAGTTGACCCAACAGGCCATGGAAGTACACCTGGGTGAGTTCGGGGGCTACTTTATCGCCATCGCGATTCTGTTCTTCGCCTTCACATCCATTGTCGCCAACTACACCTACGCCGAGAACGCTTTGATCTACCTGCGCGGCGGCAACACTCTGGGCTTGACCCTGTTGCGGCTCGCTGCGCTGGGCATGGTGATCTGGGGTGGCTACGAAGCGGTGGTCACGGTATTCAATGCGGCGGACGCATCCATGGGGCTGATGGCCACCATCAACCTGATTGCTATCGTTCTGTTGTCCGGCACGGTTGTGAAACTGACCAAAGACTACCTGGCTCAGCGCAAAGAAGGCCTGGTGCCGCACTTCAAGTCCAAGGACTATCCTGAGCTGCACGAAAAGATCGACAGCAATATCTGGCATTGATGTCAGAGCGTGGCCGCAACTACTCGGTTGCGGCCCGCTTCCTTGGCCTGATAGAGCGCCTTGTCGGCGGCCCGGAACAGCTCGTCATACTCAGCGCAGTTTTCCGGCCAGCAGGCAATGCCTGCGGAAATCGTTAGCCGACCCAGACTGTGCCCCCGGTGAATGACGGGGTCTGCTGCAATCCTTGTCCTGAGCTGTTCGGCCCGCTGCCGGGCTTCCTCCAACGAGGCGCCGGGCATCAGTACCGCAAACTCCTCGCCGCCATAACGACAGACAGTGTCGCTGCCGCGAAAACACAGAGCCAGGACCTCGCCCATCATTCTCAACGCCTGATCCCCCGCCTCATGACCATGACAATCGTTGAACTGCTTGAAGTGGTCAATATCAAAAATTAACAGACAGAGCGGGCGAGCAGAGCGCGCAGACACTTCTCCCTCGTGACGGTAGAGTTCATCAAAATACCGGCGGTTCTTCAGCCCCGTCAGGCTGTCCTCGTAGGAAAAGCGCTGCAGTTCGGCTCTCAGGGTCAGCCCGGAAAGCGTTATGCCGATTTTTTCCACCGACTGAAAGACCCAGGCAATGAGCCGTGCAATACCGTAATCCCTGACGGCCTCAGGCAGTTCCGGACGATCCAGCAATAGCACTCCCTCTGGACTGCTATCAGAGCGTGCTGACTCTATCCTCAGGAAAAAACACAGACGAGCCGGTACGGCGTTCTTACGCACGGGAAGCGTAGTTTCGGTCAGTTCGGTCAGGCGGGCATCAAGTGATGTTGCAAAGCTTTCCTCAGGCGCCGGTCCCCAGGCAACCAATTTCTCAAATGTACCGCCGGCGTCACGGCGATAGAAACAGCCCGCCATGGGTAGATAGAGTTCCGGCATGGCGCGCTTCAGGGGCTCAAACGCCTCCTCAACGTCGGCGCAGTCCTGCAAGGCTGCAATCACGTCCGCGAGCTTCTGACTTTTTTTACTCTCAAGAGCCAGTAACCTTGCCCGGGCTACTTCCCGCTCAGCCAATGCCTCTGCCCTGGCCGTACGCTCCTGGACTTTCTGCTCCAACCGAACCGTCAGTTGCTGCAGTTTTTTCTGGGTTCGTCCGAAATGCCAGACAGAAATGCTGACCACGGCAAGCGAGAAACCCAAGGCCCCCCAACTCACCGGCACCCTGGTCCAGGGAATAAAGCCATGAGCCACCCCCATATCGACGATCAGGAGCCCGGCAAACAGACCACAGGCGATTAGCAGAACCTGCTGTTCCCGGTATAGGCCTGCAAATCGCCGGGACACAACGGCAACGAGTAAAACCAGTGAGACGACCAGTACCGAGTCGAACACCGGGAAGGTTGAAGAGAGGTCCACAATGCCGGCAAGGGCAAGCCCGATAGCCCCGAAGGCAAACACCAGATGAAACCACATGAGTCCGCGAATCAGTGCCGAGGACTGACGTCCCAGCCAAAGCGCCAGCAGCAACGTCAAAGCCACAGGGATCAGGTAATAGGATGCTGCTGCGAGATAATCCCAGAACAAGGGCCGGTATAGCAGCAACAAACTGGCCTGACTCTCCGCCAACAGCATCAGCGAGACGAGGAGAGAAAAGAGAGCTACCGCAGCCAGGTTTCTCTGCGTCCGCTGGATCAGGGCAAACACCAAAGCAAGAAAAGCGATAAGCGCCGACAACGCCGAAATCACCAATTCTTCGGCCGACGCACTCAGAATGTAAAGGGTCAGATCAGGGTGATCCGTAACCGCCACTTCGCCCCACAGTCCGATGTCCGTGTAATTCGAGAACACCCGAAAATAGATGGTCTCTCCCTGATAATCATCCGGCAATGGAATTTCGTGCCAGGGCCAACCCTCAAATCGTCCCCGGCCATCCTGATCGAAGGTTCCGTATTGGTAGAGAACTTCGTCCCGGAACCAGACCTGAACAATAATATCGACACTGTAAATATAGAGAACGGGCTGATACCAGTTGCCCTCAGGCAACTGGACCCTGAACCAGGCGTGTTCACGCCCATTTCGGTTCGGCGGGTTGGAAGGAAAGCCGATGCTGTGCCATTGATCGGGGGCCCTCTCAACGATCCAGAGCGGGCGACCGTCCTCTAGCCAGGGAGAGTCTCCCCAACGATACTCCCAGCCTTCGCTAATCGGCTGCATAGCCGCGTTTGCAGACGATGCCGGCCACACCCCAAAAACGACGAGCGCGATCAGAACCACAGCCTGGTAGGGGGAAGCGCGCAAAACGGACCCTGCCTCATCAAATGATAGGCTAAGTATAAACCCTTACCGGCAATTGCTGAACTTTCTCACCTATTTTGCCTGAGCGTGAACAAAGCGAGGAGCGCCGATACGGCCATGAGAAACAACGCCACCGCGTTAAGTACCGGCGTGGAGCCTTCGCGCAGACGATTGAACAGCGCGACCGTCAAGGGTGTATCACTCCCTGTGAGCATGACCGTGGTATTGAAGTTTTCGAAGGACATCAAAAACGCCATTGCCGCGGCCCCGAGGATGGAGGGAAGCAGCCACGGCAGGGTAACCGTGAACCACGCCACAACCGGCGTGGCACCCAGATTGAGGGCAGCCTCTTCCAGCTGTCGGTCGAATTTGCGCAGCCTGGCCGCAATCACCAGAGTAGCCAGGGTGGTAATGAAGGTGACCTGCCCCATCACCACCAATGTCAGCCCCGGCCGGAACAAGTCCAGCTCGATACCCCACAAGCGGGAGACATCGTTGGCCATGCCACTGTAGAACACCAGAATGGACACCCCGAGAATCACGCCCGGAATCACCAGCGGCAGCAGCATCAACAGATACAGCAGCTCCTTGCCGCGAAACTCCACCCGCTCGAACAATACCGCATTCACGCAGCCAAGCCCCACACTGACCAACGTCACCCAGAACGCGATTTTGGTACTGACCCAGAGCGCACTGAGCAAGCCGTCGTCATGAAACAGCCCGGTACGCCCGTCGGTGCCGTCGGCCAGATACCAGTCCAGGGTAAAGCCCTGCCAGGGTAATGACGGGAACGGAGAGTCGTTGAATGCGAACACGGCCGTCACCAGCAAAGGCAACGCCAGGTACAGGAAAAAGGCCAACAGATAGCTCAGGTAAAGGGCATCAAACAACCGGGACCGAGGTACAGAACGGATCATGACATCACCCCATAACCTTGCGCAGGGATTGCCCGGTCAGCTTCAGGCCCAGCCAGACCAGCAGCGACGACAATACCAGTAGCAAGACCCCCAAAGCCGCCCCCTGCTCCCAGTTAAACCGGGTGATGAACTGGGTGAAAATCTGCTGGGTAAACCAGGCACTGTCTTTGCCCCCCATCAGAATCGGCGTGAGGTAACTGCCCAGGGTGAGCATGAACACCACAATACAGCCGGAGACAATGCCCGGCATGGCCCAGGGAATCACCACCTCCCGCAGCACGGTACCGTGGCCGCCACCCAGATCGTAGCCGGCCTCGACCAGGTTCTCGTCCATACCGTCGAGCGTGGTCACCAGCGGCACCACCATAAACAGCAGGCCGTTGTAGACCAGGCCGATGATCACCGCGACATCGTTGTAGAGCATCTCCACCGGGCCATCCACCCAGCCCAGCGCCTGCAGCCAGGAACTGAACAGGCCGCTCTCCCGCAACAGGATCATCCAGCCGTAGGTACGCACCAACTCGCTGGCCCAGAAAGGGATCAGGCAAGCCAGGAACAGAATACCCTTGCTCCTCCCCCGAGCCAGGCGGGCAATGTACCAGGCAATGGGAAAGGCAATCAGCAGGGTGAGGAAGGTGGTGAACAGGGACATGAGCCCGGTACGCACGAAGGTACGCCAGTAGTAGGATTCACTGAAGAAATTCTGGTACTGCTCCAGCCCCCAGGCCAGGGTATCCCAGCTCTCCCGTACCTGGAACGACACCCGCAACATCTGCAGATGGGGCACCAGCACCAATAGCACTATCCAGAGCAGGAAAGGCGCCAGTAACAGCCACAGCGAGAAACGGCTAACCGAGCTATTCACTGGTGCGCAGCTCCAAATACCCGGGCCAGGTCCGGATCCCACGACAGCTCAAGGTGGCCGTCCTGCGTCAGCGCCGGCGCCGAGCCGTCCTGGGGGAGTCGTGCAAATAGTGCCTGGCCATTGCTTTCGACTTCAACCCGGCTGTTGGCGCCATCAAACAGCGTGGTCCGGACTCGGGTCTGCAGTGAGGAGGAACCCGCGACCGCAGCCGTTTGCGAAAACGACAATGATTCCGGCCGAATGTACAATTCTGCCTGGGCACCAAGTGCCAGGCCCGCCGATGCAGCCCGACCGCGTACCACCGCACCATCGCTCAGACGAACAGCCGCCACATCATCGGCCACGGACACCACCGTCCCCGCCAGGCGATTGTTGTCGCCGACAAACCCCGCGACAAACGGCGTTGCCGGATGCCGGTAAAGCTCCTCCGGCGGCGCCACCTGCTCGAAGCGGCCATTTTTCATCACCGCCACCTGATCCGACATCACCATGGCTTCGGACTGGTCATGGGTGATGTACACAAAGGTGGTGCCAAATTGCTTTTGCAGGTGTTTGAGCTCGACCTTCATCTGCTCCCGAAGTTTCAGATCCAGGGCACCGAGAGGCTCATCCAGCAACAACAAGGTGGGTTCGAGCACCAGGCAGCGGGCCAGGGCCACGCGCTGGCGCTGGCCACCCGACAATTCCTGGGGATTGCGATTCTCCAGTTCCGGCAGCCCCACCTGTTCCAGCACCCGTGCAATCCGCTTGCGGCGCTCGGCCGCGGGCACCTTCTTGCGTTTCAGGCCATAGCCAATGTTGTCACCGACGGACATGGTGGGGAACAGCGCCAGGTGCTGGAACACCATGTTCACCGGGCGCTTGTTAGGCGGCACCTCATTCATGCGCTGGCCGCGAATGAAGATATCCCCTTCATCCGGCTTGTCGAAGCCTGCCAGCAGCCGCAGCAGGGTGGTCTTGCCACACCCCGACGGCCCCAGAATGGAAAAAAAGGTGCCCGCAGGAACATCCAGCGACACATGGTCCACCGCCGCGTTATTACCAAAGCGGCGGACCAGTCCGCTGCAGGACAGGTCAGACTCTGTTGCCATAAGGATCAGTTCGCCGCCTGGACGCGATCCAGCACCTGCCCTTCCATGGCTTCCAGCCCCGGTGGTACTGGCGGATACCATTTGATGTTGTTGATAGCTTCTTCATCGAAGCTCAGGCGATAGGCATCCCGCAGCTCGGCGTTCACAAACTCATCGGCGCCTTTGGAGGCCGTGAAGTTACCGGAGGCATTGGTGATTTTGGCCGCAATTTCCGGCTGCATCACAAAGTTGATCCACTTGTAGGCGGCCTCTTCGTTCTCGCTGCGGCGCGGGATGGCAAAGGTATCAATCCAGCCCAGGGCTCCGGATTCCGGCGCCACAAAGCGGATGTCCGGGTTCTCCGCATTCAGCTTCCAGCCGCCGGCATCCCAGGCCATGGCAGCGGTCACTTCTCCGGTACGAAGCAGCGACAGCAGTTGGTCGCCACCGGTCCAGTAGGTTTTCACGTTGTCTTTGCAGTCGATCAGTTTGTCTTCCACTTTCGCCAGGATGGACTGGTACTCGTCCCGGTCTTCATAGGCCGCAAACGGATCCATGCCCATAGCGAAGGCAAAGCCGATCAGCGTCGGCCGCTTCAGGCGGTAACTCACTTTGCCAGCCACTGCCGGGTCACACAGGTCGGTGTAATCGGTAACGGTGTCCGCGACGGAACTGTGCACAATCAGGCCACTGGTCCCCCAGACCGAGGGCACACCGTAAGATTGACCATCCAGAGCCGTCGACTCCTGAGTCGCCTTCACCATCGACGCCTGCAACTGGCCGGTATTGATGCGGCTGTAATCAATGGGCTTGTAGATGTTGAACTGGCGCTGTACACCCACGATGCGATCCTGGCTCGGCTGGGCCAGATCAAAACCGGCGCCACCGGTGGCCCGAAGCTTGGAGATCATGTCCTCGTTGTTGGACAAGGTGATCTTTACATCAATTCCGGTTTCTTCCTCGAACTGGGCGACCACCTCATCCGGGGCGTAGCCACCCCAGGTAATCAGGCGAAGTTCTTCCGCCAACAAGTTGCCGGAAGCTGTGGTTGCGGCCAGCAGGGTGGCCAGTGCTGATATCCGTGTCTTGCGCAGTGCCATGGTCGTTCATTCCCCTGAAACGGTGTTATGCGAACTCGCTAAGGTTTTGTTATCAGGAAGTTATAGACCATGTATTTCAGTTTTGTGAAACCTGGACAATAAAAAACGGAGGCCGAAGCCTCCGTTTTTCAGGTTCATGATGCTCTTCCGGTTACTGACCGGACTTCAACATTTCCCAGTATTTGGCATACACCTGCAGCGCCTCGTCGCCAATGTCGGTCTGGAACTCAGCATTGATCATGTCGGTGGCGTTGGGGTAGCTGGCCCGGTCGTTCGCAACGGCGTCATCCAGCAGATCCCGGGCCGCCAGGTTGGGCGTGGCGTAGCCGATCTCTTCGCTGATCAGGGCCGAGATTTCCGGCTGCAGCACAAAGCTGATGAACTGGTGAGCGGCTTCCGGGTTCTTGGCGTTCTTGGGAATCACGAAGCTGTCCAGCCAGGCGATGATGCCTTCTTCCGGATACACGTATTCCAGGGAATCCAG
>Ga0207798_100154_pt1 | contig 26340 bp, 31 predicted proteins | sample TtanPargueraPR_8_FD_187278 | JGI IMG/M metagenome (GOLD analysis project Ga0207798, IMG submission 187278) | Anaerobic enrichment media microbial communities from Bioluminiscent Bay, La Parguera, Puerto Rico - Tt and E1 (SPAdes) | ecosystem: Environmental > Aquatic > Marine > Unclassified ... | reverse complement strand
ATACAGACGTACCAGAGCTCTGGAACGAAAAAATGAAAGCGTATTTGGGACTCTCAACGGAAGGAAATTTCAAAAACGGCTGTATGCAGGACATTCATTGGACAGAAAGCAAATGTACAGTGCATAACTACAAAGATGGATGCTTACAAGACATTCACTGGACTCAAGGTGCATTCGGTTACTTTCCGAGTTATACACTAGGTGCAATGTACGCGGCTCAGTTCATGGCAGCTATGAAGAAAACGGTAGACGTTGATGATGCAATACGCTCTGGTAACTTATCACCGATCTTTAACTGGCTATCTACTAACATCTGGAGTAAGGGTAGCTTGCTGACAACAGACGAGTTAGTTAAACAAGCAACTGGTGAGACACTCAACGCCAACTACTTTAAAGAACACTTACGCAGTCGTTATCTTTGATTGCTGTTGCAAGGTCTCAATAACCATAGACCTTGCAATACCACTTTAAAAAAATGCAATTTTGTGTAAAAATTCAGCCACTGTACAAATAACCAGTCTAGATGATGAACAATACCGCAGAAGCAATTACCCTGAGCACAACTGAAATGCTACAAAATCAAGTTGATAGCATACGCGAGCATTCGAACACCTTGTTGGATGAAACCACCAGAGGCAAAATGGGTCAATACATGACCCCAAGCGCAGTAGCTCAAATTCTAGCGCGTCAGTTCAACAACCTTGATGGCGAGTTATCAATTATTGATGCTGGCGCTGGCGTCGGTTCGCTGACCACTGCTTTAATTGCTCGTGGCATCGACGAGTTTGCTCCAACTAGTATTGTTTCAAATACTTGGGAACTAGAACCTGTTTTAGTTGAACATCTACACCAGTCTCTAAGCTTGAATCAAAGTTTATGCAATGAAAGCCAAATCGACTTCAATAGTAATGTGCATTCTGCTGACTTCATAGAGTCAGCAGTCAACATTCTTCAAGCTCGTGCTCGTGGTGAACAAACTTCAACATTTAACAAAGCAATCTTAAATCCTCCATACTTAAAGATTGCAGCATCGAGTAAAGAACGTCGTTTACTAAGAAGCGTCGGTGTTGAAACTGGTAACTTGTACTCATGCTTTGTTGCACTTGCTTTAATGCTACTTGAAGATGGCGGTGAACTAGTCGCAATTACTCCAAGAAGCTTCTGTAACGGCCCTTACTTCAACGACTTCCGTCGATTGCTTCTTGATAACAACTCATTATCTAAGCTTCATGTATTTGAAAGCCGAAAGAAAGCCTTCAAAGCAGATAAAGTACTTCAAGAAAACGTTATTTTTCACATTGTCAAAGGTCAAGAACAAGGTGATGTTGAAATCACTTCAAGTACATGTGCCGAAGACAACGAGCCACAAGTAAGACTTGCGACGTTTAACGAAGTAGTTAACCCTGAAAATCCAGATCGATTCATTCATATCGTAACCAATGATATTCAAGCTCAAATTGCTCAACGTATTGGTGGTATGCCATGCTCACTTGAAGATTTAGGTATCAATGCGAGTACTGGTAAAGTTGTTGATTTCCGCACTAAAGCGAACTTAAGAGAACAACCAGAAGATAACTCAGTTCCTCTCATCTTCCCTGTACACTTTAATAATGGCGGTATTGAATGGCCGTTAGAGAACATCAAAAAGCCGAATGCTTTGGCGAGAAACGATGAAACTGAAAAACAATTAGTCCCAAATGGTTATTATGTTCTAACCAAAAGACTATCAGCTAAAGAAGAAAGTCGTCGAATCGTCGCAGCGTTGTATACTCCTGATATCTATGAAGTTGATATGGTTGGCTTCGAAAACAAGACTAACTACTTTCATGCAAATGGTCAGCCTCTTGAATACTTTTTTGCTAAAGGACTGTGGGCGTACCTCAATAGTACGATAGTCGATCAATACTTCAGGCAGTTCAATGGACATACTCAAGTGAATGCGACTGACTTAAGAGTGTTAAGATACCCAACATCAAATACACTTGTTCAACTAGGTCGTTTAGTTGAAAGCTACGATCAACAACATATCGATGAGTTGATAGCTCAAATATAAGAAAAGGCGGGTATTAACCCGCCTTTTTAACAACTACTTTTGAAGCTTATCATTGTTTAATATGAATGTTTCTAGATGGGTCTTCTTGAATCCACATGTAGCTGTCATCAACAAGATTTTTCAACTTAGATTGACGTTCAGCCGCTTTCTTCCATGTAGGGTACGTTGTCGTAAAACCAACACCAGCTTTATTATGTCGATTAGCAAACGCTGTCATGCTGTTCTTCTTGTGCAAGTCTACTTCACCATCACTTGTAACAGCTTCGATAACCCATAGCATTTGTGTAGTCGGGTTCCACAATAAAACATCAGGCATTGAATCATCACTGACGATACTTAATCCCGCTTCTTCTAACGCTTTTTGTTGTTCAGCAGTAACGCGGTCACCGTCACCATCGTCAATATAAAGTACTTTGTAATCAGGTAAGAAACGTTTCGCGTATATCTCATGGCTAGCACGAATCAACTTACTGTGAGCACTTTCAACCGTATTTGCTGTTTCTTGCGCTTGAGCTGCTTGTAAAGCCAGTCGTTCGCGTTGCACATCTATCTGCATCCAATCTTCAGCTAAAGCCGCCCATTGGCTCTCATCAGCCTGAAGAATACTCTTGAAGTCTGCCGCTAATCTATAAGCAGAGTTAGAGGACTTAGCAATTGGATGACCAGGCTTAAACATACCATCTTTTGAGTCAAGGTAGACTTTCTCTATGGCTCCAATTTCCCACAAAGGTTTGAGCCAATAATCACGCCCTTCTCGATCTAATTTAATGTTGTTGCCACGTTGAAGAATGCCTACATGTGTCCCGATATGTGCGACCGAAGCCCCGTCACCAAACAAATAGCCATTACGAGCTGCTTTTTTGTACCAACTAGGTTCATCGCACAACAACGAGTACACAACATCAACCATATTGTCTGTGCATCGATCTATGGCAGCGAGAACACTTGACACTCTTGATTTGGTTACTCCTTGGTAGCTATCAGGAACAACCTGCTCTCCCTTGTTCAAAGCCTCTGTTCGGCGCGCAATTGCATCATCTTCTATGCCCATACCTACTTCCTACAATAAATCTAAAGTAGCCCGTAGGGTATGCCAATAATTGCAACACTTCCACACACCATAATAGAAACTTATATGATATTTTTCAGGGTGTTAATTAGGTCACGTTGAGCGATTAGCCCCTTCTCCATTGGTTGGAACGCAAAGTAAACCACCATAAATATCTTCGAAACGGGAGATATTTACATGAAACCAACAGCAACCACTTTGACATTCAACGAATACCTAGCGGAATCGCGTGCATTAGATTCCGCTCGTAAATGGTTGAGAAAGAGCACGAAGAAAACAGGAAAGGTAATCAACAAGAAGCTTAAACAACTGCTTGACCGTACTCTATCTAGTCTTTTTGAAGCAAGTGAAGCAACTAAACTAAGTCGCCAGATTGATAACTACACTACTACCTTGCTTGCATCCTTTGAAGAACTTCAACAACTTTCAAAAGAAGTGAACGACAACATAGAAGAACCAGTTAACGCTAAGCGATTGAAAGTACTTTCTATCGAGACAAGGCAACTGGCGAATCAGTTTTTAAGAGTCGTTGATGACTATCGACGTTCAAGCACTAAAGGCGGCAAACTAACTCGTAACGGCAAAATTGACTTAAAGCTATACGATAAAGCCATTCATAAGCTTGAAGAAATCGAAAGGCTCTGTGACCTTGCGTCAAAAGCGGCTGCTTTCATCGCCACAGACAACAAAGAAGCGGGAAGTAAACAACTACAAACAATCATCAAAGCCACTAGACTTTAATCCCTTCTAAGCCCTCACGCGGAGGGCTTTTTTGTTCAATAACCTGCTCAAAAACTCTTTATAAATACATGCATGAAATGAGAAATGCATCTTCTCATTGCACCAATTCAATTCCTGCTAGTTTGCTGTGCTAGTTGGTGCGAAAGGCAGCAATTCTAAAATTTACAAAAGAGGCAATAACATGAAGAAAGGCGGCAGACCGGAACGGTTTGATGAGACAGCCAGTGCCGAACTGGCAATACTGGCTTGCCTTGGTATTAAATCGATTAGTTCACTTGCTCGTAAACATGACTGCTCGCGTAATACAGTGGCGAAACACGTTAATCGATTCAAAGAACGACTAGAGGTACTTGGGTATGCAGATTAACTTGAACCACGTTCAGCGTGACACGTCAAATCGGATGCTGGTAAGTGCTGTTTTGGATGCTATTCAAGAACAAATGCCAGACGCTTGGGGTGCTTCGGCTCGTGTTGCTGGTGGACTTAGTCAATGGTTAGACGAAGAAGAGCTTAAAACATTGTTGAATGCTCATGAGAACGAATTAAGGCAAGTTAGACAACAAGCCGAGTATGAAAAACTCAAGAAGACTAGAGAAGAATCGAGAGTTCTATATGCCTACGACAAACACAACGATTCAACTAAGTGGGTTGTAGGTAGAACGACGTTAGACTGTGAACAAATGACGTTTACTAACTCTCAATTCAAGAACTGGGTTCAACGTCAACTGGAACGTAAAGACATTACGGTGTCACAACGAGAAGATTTATTAGCAGCCAACTACTGGCTAGCAAAAGCACAAACAATAATTATCAAAAACGGGATTTAAACATGAACACATACTTTGCCAGTTTGAAAAGAGCGGCGGCAGCATTGGACAGTGGCTTTCTTTATAGTGTGGTTTCGCGTTTGACGACACTAGAGCAACAATCTCCAGATGCTGCGAAAGTTTATCAGCACGAATTTGAAAGCGTGTTGAAAGACAAATCAATCGAGTACCTTGCAACCGTCGAAAAACGAATGGGTACTAAAGGTTCAATGGAAGACTTAGCTGCCGATATCAAAGCCCTTCTCTATGGCAAAACTTTCAGCCAGCTTGTGCGCGAGTGCAAACACTACTCCAGTATGCCTAAACCAGTAGTTAAAACAGATAGTCACGCTTTCCGTGAATGGCTTCGAACCAATCAAAGTAACCTAGTGGTGTAAAAGAGATGAAATTAACTAAAGAACAAAAACAAATCGCCGAATTGAAAGCCGCTTTATATGCCGCTGAGTTGAAACTAGAACGCCTAGAAGAAGTGGAAGCACAGACTGTCACAACATCGGGAATCACTGTTAAACCCGTTGAGTTGCAGAGCTTTCGACAATTTAACCGCGCTATTGATGACTCGATTGCCGCATCACAGTATTTGAGTACTGGTCAAGTTGATGCACTCGGTGAACTACGTTGGCAAGTCATTCATTGCCGTACGCCACAACAAGTACTTGATCACGAAAAGCAGTTATTAAGAATTAAAGCGACTAGTTGTTCGGCGACAACAACCATCGGTCAATTGGCTCGTGATGTTTCGATGAAAAGTGTACTTGGTTCTGCCATTACTAAACAACTAGCTGTATTCAACGCATTGTTTGAATTAGACCGTATTCAAGCAAGCGGTGAAATGGATATATCAGATTTCTTAGAAGACCTAGAACTTGCCGATGCCAGTTCAATTTTAGCAAATTCAAATGCTAAGTTGTCGGATTTAGTTGCATTACGAAAAGCACGGATGAATGCCTCATATAAACAAATTGAGGGCGCGCTCAACACTATTTTAGATGGGAAAGATGATGAATAATAAAGAACGATTAGAACTGGAACGACTTGATATCATGGTCGATATTCGTCGCCACAAAACAATGGCAGATATTCTTCTAGAACTGGACGACAACTCCGTGTTGAAGTCGGCAGCGACTCGACGGAAGAAGAAAGTTATTGAATTGGAAAAAGAACTTCAAGCCATTGAAATGGCATTGGAAATACATCAAGCGAGCTAATAGCTCGCTTTTTTAGGTCACCATTTAACCGTAACTATGATACGTTCCGGTGTTGAACTGAACTGGACATGGAAGCCCTCTTTTTCAAAATAGCTTCGTAGCCAGTCAACTAGTCGATATCGAGCGCTTTCGATGTGGCCAATAACTAACTGGGCGGATGTCTCGCCAGATTCAGCTTTCTTCCTGACTTCGGCAACAGCGAGGTCTATAACACGCTGACGCGCTTCTGTTGTCTCGGTTTTAAAGCGAATTGCTGGTTCATGTGTCGCGGCTCTGATTGATTCCACAAGCATACCTACCACCCCCTGAATTCTTTTCTAAACTCACCAGGAGTTGCATCTGACAGAGCCAGTAGTGCTTCCTGACTCCATTCTTCAAAAGCAGTTAAGAGCCGTTCGTAGTAGAGACAATCGTTATCGGTTAACCCATTCTTCCTTTTTTGATCGACTTCGTAGATTTGATCCCAAATTCGTTCAACAAAATATGAACGGTCGAATTGTTGATTAGAAAAGTGTTCTTCTGGGTTGATGGTCTGACTTGCTAGCAAGCTTGGACAAATCATATTGTTACCTCTTGTTCGTTTGTTGTTGTATTTAACAGCACTCAAAATTCAAACCAAAAAAAAGCAGCCGCAAGGCTGCTTAAAACAAACAAGAGGTTTTTACGATTGAATGAATTAACGATTAACGAATTCAATCGTATTTATAAGCCACTGGAGACAGCTTAAAACATCTAAAAGGTTTACGATCAAGAATTTTGAAAACATTCAAATGTATTTATACAAGGCAAATCCGTATCGAAAGCAGTTGAAACCGTCTAGAAACGATTCTAAGCGGTTTTAAAGACATATCCAGTAAAACATACAACTAACCAATTGAAACCGTCTTAGAATCGCGATGAAGAGTACTACCAAGTGAAAATCATCATGAGCGAAGCGAACGTGCCGAAGGCACCAATTGAAGACCCAGAAGACCCAAATTGGAAGAACCGGAAAAATTCCGCATCATCTTAGTAGTATTAGTAGTTTTAGTGAAGTTAGTAATATTAGAAGTATTAGAAAAATGTCATTTCTAGTTGAAACCACTAGCTTACGCTATACAAGTCAAATACAAACCAATAGACAATCAAAAGCTAAACTGTCCGATGGCACGAAGTGCTATCGAAAGGCGGTGACTGCGTAGCAGTCTCTTAGTCTACCAGTCGAATCCACTTCAACACTCCTTCAAGACAGTTTACTTGTAATAAGCGAAGCGATAACAAGGTGAGCCGAAGGCGAACGGGCGTAGCCCCAATTGAAGACCTATTAAGTTTCTTCAATGTTTCAATCGAGTTTTACCATCCCCTCTATAACTTTAAAGACTTTTCTTTCTTCCTTTTTCCATCTCTTGTCGACTTTGCTTTTATTTAGCACCGACAAACCTAGGCGCGACAACGGTTCATTTGTTTATACAACTACGGTACGACTACATACAACTACGCTATTGAAGTTATACAACTACGCTATAACTACGATACAACTACACCTTTAACAAAAGCCTTGATTTATACAACTACGATATTGCTACGATACAACTACGCTTTAATACCTTGCACCAATCAAAAATAGTCAAATTAATCGTTAAATCCAGTCAAAAAAGTCCGAATCTAGATGTTTAGAATTATAAATACTCTTGTACAATAGAGATGTTGTGCAAGAGTTCTTTTGACTCGTATTGAATCGCGAGGTGATGCGCTAACATCACCTCGCAACCCTACATCTCTATTGACCAGTGTTAGCGCACTGTCTTTCAAATTCAATACTGAGAACAAAGAGATGTACAAACAAATTTCCCTTTTTCAAAACGATGATGGTTTCACCGTCAACTTATCACTTGTGAACACTCGCAAACCAAGAAAGAACACCGCTTTTAATCAAATAGCCACTTGTAAGCTCATTCAACGCGATTCAAGTGTTTACACCCTTTTACGTTCAATTGCACCTAGATCCGAATCACAAGCAATGTCTCGTCGACTAAACGGCATGAATATAACAATGTCTCACGCCGGTACAGACAACAATCACTTGTTCATTCTTGATGAAAACACCAGTTTTCTTTTCGACATAGACATGAATGACAAAAGCATTTCTTTAATCAAAGTCAGTGACCGAATCTTTGTAGACGGTGAACACGACCCACTCTATCGTGATTTTTGCAACTCAGTACCTAAACGTGTATCACCTGACTCACTTTATAACCCTTGTAGACTAAACCTAAAGGAACGCTCAATGATCGATGTCGTACCCCGTACAGACACTAAAGAAGTTATCCAACGACTTGAAGAGCAAGATCTAATAATCCAAAAGCTTCATAATGAAGTAATGACTTTAAAAGAACAGTTATCTGCTCTCAGCGATTTAGAGATCAATGAAGCGAATACAGAACCAAAACAAATCTTTGTTGAATCGGCTGTTGAAGTAGAAGAAATTGAACTTCTCGTCGAAGAGAATGAGATTGAAGCTTTATTCGAGAAAGAGCCAGACGTAGATCAACAACGAATCGACACACTGATTTGTTCCTTAGCGATTAACTACAATCGCGACTTGCTCAAAGCGATTAAGCCATTAGTTAAACCTGAGCATGTTGAATACCTTGAAGATGTTGTTAAGCTGCTTGATAAAGGCATGAGACTATTGCCAGATCGATTTTCAATTGAGAAAATTACTCAGTTCTATCCCTTAATGTTCTGCAATGAGAACTTTCAACAAACCGAAGACATTATCACCGCAGAAGAATACCGATTAGCCAGTGCTGCCCTAGCTGAGAAAAATTGGTCTAAAGTAGAGCAACAGTTTGAAATGCTTCAAGAATAGAAGCCCCAATATGGGGCTATTAAGGCAAAGACTATTAAATAAACTAGTCAGTCATTGTGAATTACTTTGGATATATTGAAGTCATCAATTTTATCACGTAATCTAACACATTCATCTAAATATTCGGTAGGTGATTTAATAAAATCACTCCACTTAACAGAGGTTATGTAAGAATGATCTCCAACATAAACAGGGTTATATTCATGATGACCGCAACTTGACTCACTCAAAGCTTTGTTATTAAATACATTCCTCTTCAAAATACCAAACAAAAAGTCGGTCATCAAAGTTCTACAATTACAGTGGGGACAAGTGTTCTCTTTAATATAATAATCGTAGTCATTATTCTCATCAGGCAACACAACCATCAAAACACCATTAGCTAAACTTGTTCTTCCATTTTTAGTTAATTCTTTTAGTGAATAAGAAACTTCCCATGGAATCCATTGGTCTTTCTCTGGGGTAAACCATTCTTTCATCCCTTTTGATATCATCACAATAGTGACACTACTATCAAATATTTTATTACGCAGTTTAGACTCTATAGTGCTATCTTTAAAGTCACTTAAATCTTCGCCGTCATCTTCCCCTTTATAAATTTCACTATTTTCTTTTAGCAAATCCTGTAACTCTGTTACATAATCCCTAACTTTTGTGCTAACAAACCAATCATCTGTTAATGACTTAACCTGCGTATCTCCATATTTGTATGAGACAAATACTTTTCTAGCCATGAATATTACACTCCATTATTCTGTTATAGAAAGCTCTAATATTTCAATAATTAATGAGATCACTTCTTTTGGGTTATCAATGTCTTTGCCTAACTCTTGCAATTTTTCAATAAATTTTTCATTAATATTTGAGTAGTAAGTATCTGGTGATAAAATTACCTTTTCCCACAATTGTTTCGCTGCAAATCCAGAACAGCCAACAGGTATAACTAACACTCCCTTCTCAACAGCAATGTTAAACTCTTCTATAACTCCATCTGCAATAACTATATTGTTATCTACTACTTTGTTACCCATGAAGAATATAGCAATGCCTGCCTTGCCGATTATTTCCTCTCTATAACGCTTCCAAACGGATTTCCTTTCAACTTCGTTTTCTATATATTGCGGAAATGGCCTCATTAAAACATGGTCATCAAGATGAGAGTATTGTGATTGATAAGTTCTAGAAATAGCACCAGATATTAGTGCATTACCTATTCCCAAGCCAATGCCGGATGCGATTCTGAAGTTTTTGTCTACAATTGTACTACCAAGACGGAATAGTGCTTCTTCAACATCTTTTTTATTCCAAGCGCCAAAATCATCAGCTGAACCAGACATAAAAACTGTTTTTCTTATATATTTTTTGTATATTAACGCCAGTAACTCCTCGACTTCCGAGTAATTATCTATGAAAACCACATTAATATGAAACCGTTTCAAGTCCAACGCGACTAGATTTTGTTTTACTGAAGCATTTCGGAACTCTTCTTCATTATCAAATTCATCTAGTGCACAACGTTTAAATATGCAGTAGTGATTTCTTTGATTATCCTTAAAGTGAATTCTGACTCTGCTCAATATATAATCCAGGTTAGGATCTGAGAAACTAAAACCTAAAAATAAAAATGTTTTTGATACCAAATCACCAGATAAAGCAGTAATAAATGGAGCATGGGTATATGGATATTTTTCATATTCATCTTTGGTAAGAATTGTCTCATGTGAGTTTTCTATATCTCCATGCATTTTATACAAAGTAACATCACGCCCTCTCTTTGTATTTGCAAGGTGCTCTTTTCGATATTTTGAGTCATATACTTTATTCTCATTTTCCAGAGCTTTCTCTATTAAACGATCATAATTAGTTGTCCAATAGGTGTCGATTGGTAATGCAGCAAGAATTTCATGACTTTTTGTAGGTTTGGCTGCAACACCTAATTCGTCAATAAGCTGCTGAGTTATTCTATTTCTATTATGACCATTACAAAAATATTGAGCTACAGAAACCAAGTCTTGTTCATGCGTTATATCTAAATTTAACTCATCAGCTAACGGTTTTAATAAATTTCGCCAATCAACAAACCCCGCGCCAATTGATAGACCAGCTCCAGCGAATACAGCCGCATTACCGTCCTGAATTTCCCTGAGAAAATTTGTTATAAAGTGTTGTTTCTCCAAGTGACCTCCAAGCTAAATTATACATACACACGCATAGTACCCCCCAATGGTTCAAGTGTATAGTTGCACTGTTTCATTTTGCTTAGGGCTTCAATAAATGATGAGAAGATACACAACTTGACCAGCCAGAGTGTACATTTTTAGATGGTGAATATTTCGAGGATATTGTAGACGAAAAAGCCCCGAACTCGGGGCTGTCGTTACCACTGGACATTTGAGCTATCAGCGGCAGATTTAAGTTTGCGAGACTTTGAAAGCTCTAAACGAACTTCATTTAAATCAGGTTGTACTACGTCTTTAAGTTCATCTTCGCTTAGTTCAATGTCACACCAGACCTTGCTATCGTCATGAGCTTTCCTAAATGACTCTTCAGCAAGTTCTGAGTCATCAAAATACGAATACCATTCGACATAGTTTGAAAGTATTTCGTCAGCATTAACTTGACCGTAAGTATGAACCCCTGCCCCATAATCTAAACCAACATTATCAGAATGTTTCTTGAAGTTATCAAAAGCGTGTACATCAAGACTATGCTTTAGCTTATTGACATACCGCTTCTTAACTTGATTTAGATTTCGAACCAGTAGACGAATTAACTTTTCATCATTAACGTAGTGTCCATTTCATTTGGCTTGATTAATTTTAGTTCTAACACTTTCTTGCATCTGTTCTACATCTTTAACAACTTTATTATCCGTCCGTTCAATATCGACTTTATCATCTGGCAATTTGATACCGTTGTTAATCATTGATTTAGTGAAATATTTACGATTCATCTTTTTAATCTGAACTTTCTCGTCAACAGAACCTTTAACTTTAACTTCATACTCTGGAACAGTTACGTAGTGCAATGTGCAGTGATCATTGATTGTTCCATCGAAGAGTAGCCCTTTCCAAGGTTCTTTGTAAAACACCTTATCAGAAGAACCACCTCTGTGGTATTCGATACCGCTTTCTTTATCGACGTAAACAAACAAAGGATCTTCTGGAGTTTTGCGTTTGCGTTTACTTTTTGTCTTCTCTGGCTCAACTTTTTCTTTCTCTTCAGCAATTTTAAACCCGAAGCGCTTCGCTAAATCTTGCGGTGTTATATTCAAATTATGGTACGTTTCTTCGAATTCATCTAACGCTTCTTCTTTCATTGAAAGTTTAAGTTTCGCGATTTTTTCGTCTCGCTCTCGCTGTGCCTTTAGTGCGTTTTCGTTTTCTTGCAGTAAGTCTTTTAGTTGCTGGTCTTTATCTTTAGATTCGACTTCTTTTTTTTCTTCTACTTCATTCAATTGTTCTGTCATTTTGTAATCCTCTTTTAAACGGCTTCAGTCGCTAGATAATAAGTGTGGTTGTCATTTTTGAATTGAGATATACCTGCCGCGTGTATACTTACAGAGTAGTCACCTTTAGGTAGAATCGTTAATCTATCAAGATGGAAAACGGCTTCAACGACACGCTTTGAATCAAATTTATCAAGTGGAATTTTGAATGTGTGCTTACTTGAACCTGACTTATCATATGCAGAGATATAAAGGGTTTCAGACTCTGATTCTGAGTAAAATCGAATATGCTCTAGACCAAGAATTTTACACGCTTTAATAACTTGCTCGATGACTTCAAAATCAATAAAAAAGTTAATAAAATCTTCAGGAACGGGCTTACAAGGCTTTGTCGGCTCTTTAGGTTCAACTGGTTTCGTAGGTCGTTTAGGTTGTATCGGAGCTATCGGTTTGTTATCTACAGTATCTTTGACCTCTACATTCTCATTCAACGATTCAACTAAGCTGTCCAACTCGGCATCGGTTTCAGTTTCTTCAATTGATTCTTGACGCTCTCTTTGTGCGTTAAGCTCTCTGAGATAAACGGTTTGTTTTTCTTGATAAGCTTCATAAAGTTCGTCATACGCCACTTTATCAATGTCGTATTGAGCCTTTTTAACTTTATATTGCTCTAAATCGATTAGATATTTACTATGTGCTTCTTCGTATCGTGCCAACGCGTCAGCGTGAGATTGCGGATCTACAGACGGAAAGTTCACCTTTTCAGGTGCTTCGGTAACGAATTCAATGTTAGCGTATTGATAAACCAGTTCTATGCCCTCTTTGTTCGAAATCAATACGTGAGTGTCTTCGAAAGTGAGTTCTGCATCATGAACTAGCTTAATCGACTTCAAAAACTCTTCAACATTATATACACCAAACTCACGCGGAAATTCGTCTTCGATATCAATATATGCGATAACCTTGTTTAGATTATCTTGAGTTCTAAGTTGTTTCCCTTCATGAATAACTAAGCCGCCGCTTACTTTTCCTAAGTTTTTGATTGCGTCTAACGTTGATTGCTTTAACTTCATTTTACTACTCAATAAATGAAAACGAATACCATACCAAATAAATACTTAACTTTTGTCGTTCAACTTCACACTATGACATCAAGAGTCTTTTAAGATAACTTCTAAACACACAAAAAAGCCCCATCAGGGGCTATCAATTGATTCAACTGTTTAGGCGACGTTGTGCCTCACTTGTTCTTTAAATGACGATATAGAGTCGCCACACCAATACCAACAGCTTTGGCGGCTTTCTCTTTGCTTAGTCCTGCTTCAACATAACTCAATGCCTCTTCACATTTACGAACAGTTTCCGGTGAGGCTATACGACCACGATACTTCCCTTCGCTTTTTGCACGTTCAATGCCAATACGCTGCTTATCAAGAATTTCGTCGCGTTGCATTTCTGCAACCGCTGCTAGTGTCGTTAGAACTAACTTACCAGTCGATGACGTCACATCTAAACCACCTAAATCATCAACGTATACGTTGACTTCTCGTCTCTTCATGCATTCGATGAATTCAAGCACTTCGACTGTATTACGACCTAGACGACTCACCGAAAGTACAACGACACTATCACCCGACTTCAGATTGCTTTTCAGTTTATTAAATTCTGGTCTATCAAGTGATTTGCCGCTTGCTTGTTCTTTTATTATCTTCGCATCGGCATGAGTACGCTGAAGATATGCCGCTTGTTGATCAACGTTTTGATCGGTAGTCGATGTTCTAGCATAGATATATTTCATTGCACTCTCGTTTCTATCATTTAGGTGCTTATATGATAACACTATCTTTTAAGTCTAAAAACCGATATATGATAGAGTTCTATCGTAATACTCTATGGCTATACTCTATTGATAGACAACAACCAACAAAAAAGCCCCCATATCTCTACGAGGGCTTAGTTTCAGTCAATCAGAATTCGTTCAAGTGCTTCTATTCGTTCGCCGTTATGCCTAGTCGTGGCTTTTATAGAATCGACGTCGTTTAAAATTATATCGGTTCTTTCCAGTACTACTCCCTGCTGTGTCGACAAAGTATCAAGAGTCGAGTTCAACTGACCATAGTTGTTTGAAAATGAAATGTTCGAAATCGCCAACGGCATTAGTATGACTAACAGCCCTGCTAGTATCTTATTCATCTAAACCTCCGAGTAGTTCAAGTAGTTCTCGTCGTCTACGCACTAGCTCTGATTGCTCAAGTAATGCTTGTTCTTGCGAAGCCACTCTGTTCTGTTCGTGCCGATCCATCTTCCGGCGAATAGCGGCGAGCCGTTGATCTGCTTCAGCTTGGTACTCGTGGTCTTTGTTTCGTTGTCGTTGAGCTTCGTCGAGAGAACCAACCATTCTAAGAAGCTGCACGTGTGTTAGTTCACAACGACTTGATTCCGAGTCTTGTACTTTCTTAACTGGCTTAAGCATTGTGTGACTCCATGATGGCTTCGAGTTCATGGCGCGCCAACGTTTTGAGGTATGCAGTCGATATCAGATCTTGCTCATCGACCGCCTGCTTTAACAATCTGTCTTTGTGTTTAAGATGGTGTTGAATCAACATCAAAAGCACTTGCCTTTGAGTGACTGCACCGTAATCGCCATTCAAAGCGTTCTTAGTTAGTTCTTCTTCGTCAAGTTTTGAATCGATGATTAGTTTCTTTGCCGATGTGCGTTTCGACTTTCGACCAGCTTCGGATGCTGTTTGTGAGTTGAATAATGCCATTGTTCCGTTATCCCGTTATTTTTAACCGTTTACTGTTTTATTTATGGGTTAACGAGATACGAAAAAGGGAGCAATCTGCTCCCTTAAAAGTTGTTCAATTAAGATTGTTATTTGTTCGTCTCTGAATCAACAACATTGCGTAAACTAGCGCACATATTAGAAAAGCTTAGATAATCGTTTTCCCAACTATTTCTAAGCAAAGCCAATGCAGCTTGTCGACGTTGTTGATAAACTGATTTATCCCAATAATGTTTTCCATCGACTTTCGAATATATGTCATTTCTAGCATACGACTTCCAATCATCGATTACTTTTTTAGCTCGTCGATCTGTTGGTAGAAAGTACGTACCTTTTTCCATACACACTTCAATACCACCGATAGCAAAAGCAGTATCACTTAATTCTTTTTTATGCCAGTTCGCTAATTGATCTTGTTTTTCCTTCTCAACAGCTGCCTTCTTAGCTGCCTCTTCGGCTTTGTGTTTTAACTCGATTTGTTCGCGTGTCAATTCAACTAACTTCGGTAAGACTGTATCGGAAAACGTTTTCGTTACTCTGACTTTAGGCGTAGTCAAATGATATGTTACGACATATGGACGGCATTCCGTTACGTCTAGTTCATCACTACTTACATAACCAACTATTTCATTACCATAACGCCCATGATTTTTAGCAATTGATTCGACTTTGGTGATATTGAATGTTCCTTTCTTTCCTTTAGTCTTTGAATCAAATAAACCACAATCTACAGTGTCATCAAGTGGCACTTCAAACTGTATTGGCTCATCAATCTCGACTGAAAGATATTCATATGTATCTGCCTTGAATAACTCAACTGCCTCCGTTTTATTAGCAACCTTCAATTTTTCTACTTGCTGCGTTTGATTACCTGTTGACTGACAGCCAGCTAATACAGCCACCGATAGCGCACTGACTACGCCTAGTTTTACTTTTTTGCTCATAACATCCTCAAAATAAAAGCCAATTGCACCCGTATGGGTGCATAAATAGCAAATTTACATGAGAAGCTATTTCCATTTACACCTCGACCAATAGAACCATGAGCCAAGTCACGGAAAAGAAGAATATTATCGGTCTAAGAGTGCGCGACTGCCGTTTATCCAAGGGATGGTCTCAAGCAGATCTTGAGCGTGAATGTAGCTTACACGGTATCGATATGACACGTAGCAAGCTTGCCAAAATTGAAAGCGGCATGATTCGTGTGACTGACGAGATGATCAGGGATTTGTGTGTCGTGTTAGGCACCGATGCCAATTCGCTGTTTGAGTAGCCCTATTCAAAACTAAAAAGGGAAGCTTTTCGCTTCCCTCTCAAATCATCAATGAACATACTAAGCCAGTAGCGGTTTTAGTCTTCTGTTGACTGCCATACCATTATCAACAAACTGTACTGCTCCATTCTTGCCGACTTTAAATTCAAACTGCTCATCAGTGACAAACGTAATCGTAACCACTGGCTCTGATTTTAAATCATGACCCCGTAACTTAATCACGATACTCTTACAAATGCTGTTGATTAGCGTTCTACATTTCAATCTAGCTTCTTTATCATTCGCTCGTGCTTTATCAGCCAATTCCACCAGCTTGTTCACCCATTCCTGAACGTCACTTTGATTAACATCTGGCTTCTGTGAATCACGTTCTTTAATCAGCTTTTGTTTTTCCAACTTCAGTTTGTCGTGAGCATCTTTGAACAAACCCCAAGGTGCACCTGCTGTAACCTGCTCGACAATATGTTTAACTTTGTTCTCTACTTCGTCGATTAAAGCAGAATAGTTAACATTGTTAACTGTAGGAACTAAGGATTGAGGTTCAACACCGATACAAGCTGCAAACAATACCGCGCTTTCTATTGGCTCAAGAAACACCGACGAACAACATGAACTCGTTTCTTTATGCGTTAAGCAATGCAATCGTGTAACGGTTCTACTATATTCACCCGAGCGTTTATATTGCTTCTGAGTTTGAGCACCCAACCCACCACCGCAATAGCCACAAGTCGTAAACCCCTTACCATGACCAGTAATCAAGTGAACAACTTCACCTCGACCATGCATTGATTTACTTCGTTTAGTTCTATGTTGTTGTAACGCTAACCACTTTGATTTTGTAATCAACGCTGGGTAGAAGTCTTCAAGGTCATACTCAACACCTTGAACGTTAATTCGCTTCATTCCATATAGAGCATGAGACTTAACGATGTTGGCGACTGTTGTTTGTCCCCATGCACTTCGTTTACCTGATAGCGTTGGGATGTTTTCTTCTGTCAGTTGTCTAGCTATCTTTAAAGAACCAATGCCTTGATTATACAAATTAAGAATTCGACGAATCACTTCTACCCGTTCATTAAACGAATACGTGTCATTGTCTTTGTTGAAATCAAGCCAACTAGGATCAGAACCGAGTCGTCGAATCTTTCCATTTGCTTGATATTGATTCAACGCACTCTTTAAAAAAGCATTGGAACGACGCTGTTTAGTTTCAGACTCTTCATTTGCCCTAATCATCACAACAAGGGACATGATTAACTTGAATGGGTTTTGTTGAATCTCTTCTCTGGAATAAACTTGATTATCTGCGGCTGTAACGACTGTGATACCAGACAATATTAAATCGGTGAGCGCAGCTTGAGCAATCAATGGGTCTTCACGACTCAAACGATCTAATGACTCAACCACCAGCACTGAGCCAGACGGAACTTTGCCTGCCGTTACTGCTGCTAAGAATTGACCAAACGCGCCTTTAGTCTTATGCACGCCATGAAATGCACTAAGCCCTTTGTCCATCATAGTTAAGCTCTTATCAAGCTCTAAACCATGCTCAAGGGCGTATTGCTCAGCGAAATTCGACTGGCGTTCGATTGATGTGCCTTTAGCCTGCTCTGGGCGGCTAAAGCGCATATAACTGTATACTTTTCTCATAGTTACACCATACCATAAAATGTAAGTTTTCACTATACATTAGACAGATGGAAGTTTTGGATATTTCCCGTCTTACACTCTCGGTGCGATGTACGCAGCCCAGTTCATGGCCGCAATGAAGCAAACAGTAGATGTGGACGCGGTTATTCGCTCTGGCGATCTGACGCCGATATTCGATTGGCTGTCGAAGAACATCTGGAGTAAAGGCAGCTTATTAACAACGGATGATCTCGTAAGAGAAGCAACGGGTGAAACACTAAATGCTAAGCACTTCCAAGCGCACCTAAAAGGCCGCTACCTGTAAATAGAAAAAGAATAGAACGTAAAAGCCCAAGGTTCGTATGTTCCTTGGGCTTTTTTAGGCTCTTTCTATACTATGCCAAGCTAGGGATAAGCCTTGGCTTGTACAAACAATCCTCGCCTTCAGGTCTGGTTTTAAAACGGCGGTGAAGCCACATATATTGGCTCGGACTTGCCATGATTGATGTTTCAACTATCTTATTCACGAAAACTGCCGCACCTTGAGGATCTTCTTTCGGGAAACCGTTGACTGGCGCACTAATCGTCAAGGTATAGTGTCCGTCTTTTCCTCTTACCATCGTAAAAGGCACAATGGCACAATCTGTCGAATCAACCAGCAGACTTGTACCTGTCGTCGTGCAAGCATTTTTAACGGCAAATAATGGCGCAAACGTTGAGCGTCGGTTTCCATAATCATGATCCGGTGCATACCAGACCCGCTCACCCGTTCTAAGCGCCTCAAGCATGGCTTTAACGTTCTTGCGATCAATAAGCGTACGATTAGAGCGAGAACGACCCTTGTATTGAAAGTAATCAAAACACGGATTGTTGTTTGGGCGATAAACACCAGTTCCAGACTTTTTAATGCCAAAAGCACGAGCACCTAACTCTAAGTTCATCGAGTGTACGGCCAACATTAATGCCCCTTTGCCTGATTTTTCTAAAGCCTCGAGGTGCTCCATTCCTTTTATCGTAACGTGTTTGTTTACCCGTTTATCAGACCAAAACCATGCCATCGCGGTCTCAAATAGCGCAATACCTGTATTGTCGATATTGTCTTTTAAAATTGCTTCGCGTTGGCATTCTTCCATCTGAGGAAAGCAAAGCTCAAGATTGCGTCTAATCGTAACTTGACGTTTTTTCATGATTCGCATAGCTAAACGGCCAATGCCACGTCCTAATGCTAACTGAACTTTGAAAGGAAGGAGACTGAGTAAGTACATTACGCTGATGATAATTAAGGTTCCCCAGTAACGAGGCAAAAGAAATTCAGCCTTGAATTCAGGCTTTTGGTATTTATTCATGTGAGTATTGTCAGATGTGCCCATCTATAAGTGATAAAAACAATGATAATGGACTGCACTTTTATCATTGATAGCGCTAATAACATAAATTAAAGCGCGCGGATTCTATGGTTCTTCGACACACTACACAATAAGAACTTTGCAGAAATATGTAGGGGGATGAAAAAGCAGCAAAGATGAATCACCACGTTAACATCGATTGGAGTGATTAATCTACCGCACTTTCATAAAGTTTGGACAAACATAACTTTGTGTTTTCAATGCGCTAGATAATGGTGTTTTTTTAACCCCATAATGCAGCTATCATGAAAATAACAATAAACATGATAATCATTACCCTGAACAAGTAAGACAACTTTCCGGTGCCACCTTTTGGCGCTTGGTTACAGCATCCCATTGTGTTTATCCATCGTTTCATTTCGATATGGCGTTAATGTACTCCTTGACCTTAGGGGAAAGTCAAACCTTTACCTAAAGGTTCTAATTTATCGCTATAAGTGTTTATTTATCCGACATATCACTCGTTTATATCCCATGGAAATAAAGCGCGTTGTTTTCAGCTCATTTTCGGATAAATACATACCGTTTTTCGCTATATACCCACTATTTATGAGGAATCTACAATACGCGAGTCTTACTTGTAGCACGCTACTTTTACAACCTAGAAGTTGTGCGCTCATCCATTAAAGGTATCGAATGAGCAATATCGTTAAATCCGCCGTTAAATTGAGTGTTTTCTCTATCATCATGATTACCGTAACTTCGGTCGACAGCATAAGGAACATTCCTGGGGCGGCTTTGTTTGGTAGCCATGCCATTTCTTTCTTCTTACTTGCTGGGCTCTGTTTTTTTGTCCCTACAGCGCTAGTGTGTGCTGAGCTAAGTACCACTTATCCAGAGCAAGGTGGTGTATATCTTTGGGGCAAAGAAACACTAGGGCCAAACTTTGGCTTTGCCACCGTGTGGTATCAATACGCTGAAAATATTGTTTACTATCCACCGTTAATTTCATTCATTGTTGCAACGGGAGCCTACCCTTTTTTCCCAGATCTGGCGCAAAACAACATGTTTATGTTGGTGATGATTAATGTGATTTTTTGGGCGTTAACTTTAGTTAATATCTTTGGCTTGCGCCTCTCTTCCCTGATTACAAATGTATTCGGCACCCTAGGTTTGATATTTCCGATTCTATTGATTATCGGATTAGGCGGGTACTGGGCGTATACCCATCCTGGTGAGTCTCATATCTCGCTTCGCCACGTATCTGACTGGTTGCCGGACCTTTCTCAAGATGGGATCGGAGCGGGTTTTACTGCGGTAGTTCTGTCACTTACAGGCCTTGAAATCACGACCTCTTATGCAAGCGAAGTCGAAAATCCGCAAAAAGCCTATCCCAAAGCTCTGCTGATCTCCACAATCTTAATCTTGGTTTCTCTGACGGCGTGCTCACTGTCTATTTCTTCGGTCGTCTCAAGTGACCATTCTAGTTTGAGTGAAGGAGTGATACTTGCCTTCAAAGCTTTTTTTGATGATCTGCACCTCTCATTCCTGCTGCCTGTAATTGCCCTTGCTATTGTTTTTGGCACGCTTGCAAGCCTGAATAACTGGATAATCGCCCCGACTAAAAGTCTGCATGTTGCCGCAAAAGATAGTTTCATGCCGATGTCGCTCGCCAAAGAAAACCGCAACCAAGCCCCCGTCTCATTGTTGCTCTTGCAAGGCACGATTGTTAGCGTGCTCTCTTTGGTTTTCATTTTTGTTCCAAACGTCAATCAAGGCATGTGGCTATTGAATATCCTGATGACTCAGCTCTATATGGTGATGTACATCTGTATTTTTGTTAGCTTTTTGGTCTCACGCTACAAACACGCAGAAATTGAGCGCCCATTTCGAGTTGCGGGCGGAAAAATAGGAATGTGTTTAGTGGTAGGGTTAGGCTTGATGAGTTGCTTGGTGACGATTGTTGTATCTTTTGACGTGCCAGCAGGAATTAGCGCAAAAACTGGTGCATATGCACTGATATTAGGGTTTATCACATTTAGCCTCCCAGCGTTCGCCGCCGTGATGTATCGCAATCGAAAACATCGTCAACAAAGCAAAATGCTTGAGGTACTAGTAAGTTAACTATTGGATTGACATTAAAAAGCCGCAGCAATTTCTCGCTACGGCTTTTTATTTGGCATCACAAGTTGTGTTAGTTATCCGTGTCCTACAGTCTTGGATAACAGGTTAACGATCATCACACCAGTGAGGATAAACCCAATGCCAACAAGCGCAGGCAAGTCTAGCCGCTGTCCATAAACAAAGTAGCCAACCGTCGCAACTAAAACAATACCCGCTCCACTCCATATGGCGTAAACAACCCCAACAGGCATCGTTTTTACCGTGACGGAAAGCAAGAAGAAAGCAATGCCGTAACCAATCAGAACGACTGTGCTCGGCATCATTTTCGTAAATTGCTCTGTTTTGGGAATATAGGAAGTGGCAATCACTTCACATACAATCGCGATCGACAGCGCCAACATTGGCGGCATAGATACAAGCATTTTGAACATAAGGCATTAACGCTCAACAGAAATGTAACCGACAACACGTCCGGATAATTAGGTCGCGCATTATACCCAACTCATCTCTCGATGGAATACCTCTTACTCAAGCGGCTTCAAAATGCAGGATTCACAGCGTGATCACTTGGGTATAGAGAAATTTACACGCCATCGCTTTCACTCACTTCTTGATGAGTAAGCGACAGGCCTGCTTTTTGGTGCTGCCGAGCAATTTCAAAGTAGATGTGCATATCAATTGGCTCTGGTGTATTGAGCAGCATCTTGCCCACTTCTCGTTGAAAGTGACCATAATTACCTAACTCATCCGTCAGCCCTAGCTGCTCGTAAGAAGCTTCATTGGCAAACATTCCATAGGCATACTGATAATGACTTAGATCCTTGCTCTTATCATAACCAAGCTCTTGAAGGGCTTGATCAATTTCTTTCGGCGTATAAGTGTCTTTATCGCCAAACAAGCGCAATAGTACGCTAGGAACCTCTTGAGCGATGCTCTGAATTTTTGTCTTTCTTTTAAAAATACCGAACATAATGTCCTCCACTGACGATGTTTCCAAATACACACTTTAATGCATATTGGTGAGCTGATTGTTTTTAGTATGGCTCATTAATCTGAGACTTCCTTACAACGAAGTCACTTTCGCATATTAACGTGATCACATAATTACCAGCAAATAGTACGACCAGCGTTTCAAACATATCTCATCAGAAACTCCGCTCTAGTCACAATTGTGTGACAGCTTCGAGCTCGGTTTACCATAATGTAAAGAGTAGATTGAAAAGTCATATTTCGTATCGACATCTAAACTTAATTAAGTTAGCTTTAGAAGTATAGACGTCTAGATTGACTATACTTAGGGAGAGAAAGTCGTGCCAATTAGAATTCCAGATCAATTACCAGCCACCGATGTGCTAAGGACAGAGAACATCTTCGTAATGAGTGAAACGCGTGCTGCGAGTCAGGAAATACGTCCTTTACGAGTGCTGATCCTGAATCTGATGCCCAAAAAAATAGAAACTGAAACTCAGTTTTTGCGTCTACTCTCAAACAGCCCATTACAAGTCAATGTCGAGTTATTGCGCATTGATAACCGCCCAAGCAAAAATACGCCAACCGAACATTTGGATACTTTTTATCGTCAATTTGAAATGGTGAGAGATAAAAATTTCGATGGCATGATCATTACTGGTGCCCCACTAGGTTTGGTTCAATTTGAAGATGTCATTTATTGGGACCACCTAAAAACCATCATGGAATGGGCAAAAGATCATGTGACATCGACTCTTTATGTCTGCTGGGCAGCACAAGCAGGGCTGAAGTTGCTCTACGATCTACCTAAAAAAACGCGTAAAGAAAAACTTTCAGGCGTGTACCATCACCAGATTCATCATCAATTCCATCCTATGTTACGTGGGTTTGATGACACATTTTTAGCGCCTCATTCACGCTATGCCGACTTTTCACCTCACTTTTTAGAAGAACATACCGACTTAGACATCCTAGCCACATCGGATGTTGCAGGTGTTTACTTAGCTACAACAAAAGACAAGAGAAATGTGTTTGTTACTGGGCATCCTGAATACGATTCGCATACCTTACATAACGAATATATCCGCGATTTAAGCGAAGGCATGGAACCAGCCATTCCCGTCAACTACTATCCAAACAACAATCCTGATAATCCACCAATTGCCAGTTGGAGAAGTCATGGACATCTCCTCTTTTTAAACTGGCTGAACTACTGCGTTTACCAGCAAACACCTTATGATCTTGATCACTTCAGTGAAGACGCTTTTACTAAAGACGATTAACCTCAAAGCACGCAAACAAAGCGCTTATGATGCCTAAATGTAATATGTGAACCAAGCCGCCATATGGCGGCTTTTTCATACCAGTTTGCAAACCTGATCGCATAGTGTTTTTTCCTCAATAGGCTTTTGCTACGTAATTCATATCATGCTGGGAGATTCAGGGATGTAGGGACAAAGAATGAAAACAACAAAGCTCGGTGCACTACTATTAATCTCTCAGTTTGCACTTGTGGGCTGCGTGACGGTGAAAGAAGATGGTAGCCCTGTCGTTAAAGCCGATCCTGTAGCAATGGCAGAATCACGTATCGCACTTGGCCTAGGTTATTTAGAAGGCGGCAATATGATTCGCGCGCATGATAACTTGCAACAAGCCTTAACCCACGCACCTCAATACTATCGTGCTCAGTTATCGATGGCTCACTACTATGAAACGGTTGGTGAAGATGCTAAAGCCGAGCAAATGTATAAACGCTCTCTACGCCAACACACCAAAAACGGTAACGTGCTCAATAACTACGGCACCTTTCTTTGCAAGCGGGGTGACTTCGAGAAAGCCGATCAAATGTTTAATCGAGCCATTGAGCAGCCTTATTACTATCTCATTCCGGCCAGTTATGAAAACGCCGCATTTTGCGCGTTGAAGTCACAAGATAAAGACAAAGCGAAATATTACTTCGCCCGAGCTATTGATCATGACCCTCATAGGCCAAAATCTATTTTGCAGCTAGCCAAGCTAGAAATTGATAGCGGCAATTACACTGAAGCCAGAATTCGATTAATGAGATTTAATCAAATGTATGGCGTTAAGAAACCCTCTTTACAGCTCATGATTCAACTTGAACGTGCAGCAGGTAATGAAGCACTCGAGAAAAAATATCAAAAGCAATTGGAGAGATTTTCTTAACACGACATCATGATAAAGAGGGTGTACTCGCTCACAGACACTACTGAACTTGACTAAGAATCCAGTGAATTAAAACCCACGGTGAAACATTCATCCTGTACATAAACTTCAAATTCGGTACTATTTGAACGGAATAAGTGACCAAGTCACGTTATAAAAGTGCGCTAGTAAAACGAAATTTGTACATCATACTGTTTCTACTATTGATTTGGGGCGCATTGATAAATGCTAAATATTACTGACATGCACCAGAAGGAAGTTGAAGCCGGATGAAACCTGCCTGCACTCTGTTATCACTCACTTTGCTGAGTTCGCCTTTTGTCGTCAGTGCACAAGAAAATATTGAAAAAACATTCACGTTTGGCATTGTTTCCAATAAAGCTCAAAGCAAAATCAAAAAGTCGACGCCTTTCACGCAGTACGTGACCAATGGTTTGGCTGAATACGGATACACCAAGGGTGCTGTAAAAGTATTTAAAAATTATCGCCAGCTCGCGGTGGCACTTGAAAATGGCACCGTTCAAATTGCAACAGCCACCCCCTTCAATGCAATGACCCTCGAGGCAGAGTCTGGTAGCCAAGCCATTGCCATACGCTGGAAAAAAGGTTTACAAAAATATCATACGGTATTCTTTACCCACAAAGAGAGTGGTATCGCGTCGATTTCTGACCTGCGCGGAAAAACACTTGTTTTTGAAAAGCGTACATCCACCAGCAGCTATTACTTACCCGCTATTACACTGCTTAATCAAGGGGAGAAATTAGAATACCTCCCCTCCTCCGATGACAAACCAGCCAAAGACAGTATTGGATATTTATTCCTTGACGAGCACTTGGCTCAATCGAATGAAATCAACCTTTCAGTATGGGTGTATAAGCAGAGAGTCGCAGCAGGAGCGTTCAGCAATTTCAATTGGAGCAACCCTAAAGATCTTCCAGAAAGCATGAAAGACAAACTAACGATTTTCGCTCGCTCGGTAGAAATACCTAGAGACTTAATTCTCGCCTCTCCGACCTTAAGCCAAGATCAGCAACATAAAATCACGTCAATATTGCTCGGTATGGAGACATCTCAGCAAGGTGCTCTAGCACTTAAACAGTTCCAAAACACGAAAAAGATCACCGCTCTAACGCCAGAAATGTCCGCGTCCTTAAATACCGTTCGAACATCTATTCACTTGTTACCGAAGGTGGATTGATGTTCCACAAACTCTCACTCGAAACTAAATACATTTGCTCGACCATTTTTGTTGTCCTGTTTGTCGTAGTGATAAACCTCGCACTATATATGCATGGTTACGATACGTACTCAAATAACTTAACCCGCCAAATCACCGAGAACTCACAAGAAAAAACAGAGTCTTACGTCAAGCAAAAAGGATTGGTTTACGCAGAGTTATTATCAAAACAACTTTTTGACCCACTCTATACGGATAATATCAGCCAAGCGTACGAGCAAATTAAAGCAACATTAAGCCAACCAGATGTCTCGAAGATACACGTTGTTGATAATGAAGGGCTAATCTTTCACGACGGTACGACTCAGCTGAGTATGTTTGCCCAGCCTCATTACCGTTCTCGCTTTATTTTAAAAGCAATAGAAGAGTCTAGAATTCTCATTTCTTTTTCTAAACATCAATTAGAAATTGCTGCACCGATTCAGCAATCGAATATCACACTGGGCGCGGTGTATCTTGAACTCAACCTAGCACATCTATTAGAAGAGAAAGAACAAAACATTGCGCAAGTACAAGCGCTTACCTCAAACGATAAGCAAAAGATGTTTAACTTGCTGCTCACGATCAGTGCGATATCCGTTCTGCTCGGAA
>Ga0207798_100144_pt1 | contig 27980 bp, 30 predicted proteins | sample TtanPargueraPR_8_FD_187278 | JGI IMG/M metagenome (GOLD analysis project Ga0207798, IMG submission 187278) | Anaerobic enrichment media microbial communities from Bioluminiscent Bay, La Parguera, Puerto Rico - Tt and E1 (SPAdes) | ecosystem: Environmental > Aquatic > Marine > Unclassified ... | reverse complement strand
GGACGGCAGCATCACCATCAGCAGGAACACCAGTTGCCAGTGCTTCGGCGCGCGGGCCATGGCATAGGCCATGGGGTAGCCGATCAGCAGGCAGAACAAGGTGGCCAGAAACGCGGTTTTCACCGAGCCCCAATAGGCGGCAATGTAGAGGCTGTCGGAGGCCAGGAACAGGTAATTGCCAAAGTTCACCACCACCGAGAGGGTATTCTCCACCCATCGGAACACTGGCTCGTAGGGCGGAATAGCCATCACCGCCGAGGTCAGGCTGATCTTCAGCACCAGCGCAAACGGCAGCAGGAAGAACAGCAGCAACCAGGCGAAGGGCACACCGAAGACAACCCGCCGGTGAAATACCACCGCCCGCACCCGCTCCGCCAGAGGGGTTGCCAGAAGCTTCTTGGTCATGGCGTCAGTTCCAGAGCAGGATAGGGCTGGAGGCTTCCCAGGATACATAGACCCGGTCGCCCCAGGTGGGCCGCTCACCACGGCGTTCCACATTGGCCATGGTGGCCTGCACCCGCTTGCCGCTGGCGAGCTTCACGTAGTAAGACGTGATGTCACCCAGGTAAGCAATGTTGTCCACCGTGCCGCAGCTCCAGTTGCTATCGCCTTCGGGCTTCTCGGTCGTCAGGTAGATCTTCTCCGGGCGCAGGGCGATCAGGGTTTCCGTGGTTTCCGCCGGCGTGGTTACACCCCGGTCAATAAACACCGGTGCGTCCAGCAGCTCGCTGGCCAAGGAGAGGCTGTCGGAATTGTCTTCCAGGATGTTCGCCTCAAAGATATTCACGGAGCCGATAAACTCTGCCGTCATGCGGCTGTTCGGGCTTTCGTAGATATCAATGGGCGAACCCACCTGAGCGATCCGGCCGTGGGACATAATGGCTATCCGGCTGGCCATGGTCATGGCTTCTTCCTGGTCGTGGGTGACCATCAGGCAGGTCACGCCCACCTTCTCCAGAATATCCACCAGTTCCAGCTGCATTTCGGTGCGTAGTTTTTTGTCCAGTGCGCCCATCGGCTCGTCCAGCAGCAGCAACTTTGGTCGCTTTGCCAGCGAGCGGGCCAGGGCCACGCGCTGCTGCTGGCCACCTGAGAGCTGCTGCGGCTTGCGTTTGGCGTAGGGCTCCATCTTCACCAGCTTGAGCATGGCGGCTACACGGTCGGCAATGTCGTTCTTTGGCAGCTTGTCCTGTTTCAGACCCATAGCAATGTTCTGCTCCACGGTCATGTGCGGGAACAGGGCATAGGACTGGAACATCATGTTGGTGGGTCGCAGGTACGGCGGCAGGGCCGTGATGTCCTGACCATCCAGCACAATGCGGCCGGAATCCGGGGTTTCGAAGCCCGCCAGCATTCGCAGCAGGGTAGATTTGCCGGAGCCGGAGCCACCCAGAAGGGCAAAGATCTCGCCCTTGTGGATGTCCAGGCTGACGTCGTCTACCGCCAGGGTGCTGTCAAAGCTCTTGGAGATGCCCTTGATGCTGAGAAGTACCTCCGCTTGCGCGGAGGTATTGTTGGTCACGGCCACCGTCAGCGACCGGATTTCACGCTGGTCCAGGTGCGGGTCATCAGACGCTGGGCGTCCTGAGGCCGACCTTCCATGATGTAAAGCTTCTTCATCACCTCATCGGTGGGATAGATGCTGATGTCGTTACGGATTTCTGCCTCCACAAACTCATCGGCCGCCTTGTTCGGATTGGCGTACCACACGTAGTTGGTGACATCGGCGATGATTTCCGGGCGCATCAGGAAGTTCATCAGCTTGTGGGCGTTCTCCACATTCGGCGCGCCGGCCGGAATAGTCATCATGTCAAACCACAGCACCGCGCCCTCTTTGGGGATGGTGTAGCGGATGACGTTGCCGTTCTCGGCTTCTTCCGCGCGGGCAGCGGCCTGCAGGATGTCGCCGGAGTAGCCGGCGGCCACGCACAGGTCGCCGTTAGCCAGATCGCCAATGTAACGGGAAGAGTGGAAATAGGTGATGTTCGGGCGCACAGCCTTGATCACTTCACCGCCTTTTTTGATGTCGTCGGCGTTGTTGCTGTTCGGGTCCAGGCCAATGTAGGCCATGGCGGCACGCACCATTTCTTCACCGGAATCCAGCATGGCAATGCCACAGCCGCCAGCGGCCAGCTTGCCGGTCACTTCCGGGTCAAACACCAGGGCCCAGGAGTCGGTCGGTGCGGTGTCACCCAGAATCTCCTGAATGCGGCCTTCGTTGTAGCCATAACCGTTGGTGCCCCACAGGTACGGCAGGGAGAACTGGCTGCCCGGGTCGACCTTTTCCAGCTGGGTCATCAGGTCCTGGTTCAGGTTGGTCATGTTCGGCAGTTGGCCATGGTCCAGCGCGACAAAGGCTTTGGCAGAAATCTGCTTGGCCACGTAGTGGTTGGACGGCACAACCAGGTCGTAGCCCGAACGGCCAGACAACAGGGCGGCTTCCAGCACTTCGTTGCTGTCGTAAACGTCGTAAACAACTTTGATGCCGGTTTCCGCGGTGAACTTCGCCAGGGTGTCCTCGGCGATGTAATCAGACCAGTTGTAGACACGCACTTCTCCGGCTGCAAAAACCGAAGAGGCACCCAGAGACATAGCAACAGCGGCGGCAAGCGCCTGTGGCTTACACAACTTCAACATTGGATGGTGTCCCTCACTGAAAAGGGATGGATACAAAGCGTGCAGGACGCACGCGGTGTTGTGCAGGTCTGCTGAGGGTGGCCGGAGGTGGCAGGTGTTTGTGAAAACACCGGGGTGCCGCCTTTTGACTCCTTTGAGGCTTATCCTGGAAACGGTGGTGGGGAATCCGACCGTATTCGCGCGATATTTATCATGAGAATTCTGGCCGCGCCACTTTTTTTTTCCGGATTTGATAAGCGCTTGTGCCTACCGTTTTCCGCGGGCCAGAAAAGGCCGCCCGCAGCGTGGCGGGCGGGTTTAAGACGGGTGCTTACTGCACGGTGATGGTTTTTGTGACCAGCTTGCCATTCTTTCGGATAGGTCCGTCTTCCTTGGCGCCTAGCGTGTATTCAAAAATGCCGGTCTGGTTGCCACCGGCTTCGCTGTGGACCATAAGCATGAGCATGTCACCGGCGGATACTTCCTCGGTAAGAATCGCCGCCACATCCATATTTTTGCCGGCCCTTAATGGTGCGTGGGCGACCACCGGGCCAGGCTTCATAGCCGAATCGGTACGGTGAACCACCAGCCAGCCGTTTTCCTCGGCAACGACTTTGCGGGCAGAGACCACGCCATTGCCCACGGACTGATCCGTGGCCCAGACACCGGCCTTGTGATCCTCGGCCTGGGTGGTCGGGGCAAGCGCCAGTGCCGACGCTACGGTGGCTGCCATAAACAGGATGTTCTTGCTGTGCTTTTTCATTACGTTCTCCTTGCTTCACTAAGGTAAAACCCATCGAGGCTGTTGTTTTCTGATGGGTTACCGGCAGCTACGGAGGCAACGTCCGAAAGTTTCAGGGAATGCGATATTTAAAGACGGTTGGTATCAGCACCCTCACCGGTGGGATACAGAAAACCGTGAAGTGCGGGCCCGGTGGGCTGTCCGGTGGGCGATCCGCCCCGGGGCTCCAGACTGATGCCAAACGTCGCGCGACGCAGCAGCTCTGCGTCGTAATTCGTGAGCGCGGCCGGGTCTACTTCAAAATGCTCGTTCAGGACGCCCACGGATCTTGGCGTCGGGCCAAGTTCGTCATCCTTTATCCAGAGTTGGTAAGACTGGTTCCCGGCGGGCCGGGCGGTGACGGGTTGAATGTTCAGTTGTTTCCTGGCCAGATCCACCGTCAGCAGGAAAGCCGGCTGTTCGTCATTGTGCTGGAACACAGCCACATAGGGGCTTTTTGTTGGGGTGGGCTCAAGCATCATCACGGCAATCAGAAGTATCGCGGCAATCGAAGCCGCCGCTGTGCTCAGGCGCCACCTGGACACTTGTTGCCGGAGCTTGACCACCTCGTTGTGCTGCGACGAGGCCTGCTCCAGCTGATCAATGGAACGCTCAATCCGGGCGAAAAGCCCGGGGGCGGGGTCGACCGGTTCGATTTCGTCGTTCAGAGCGGACAGCCGTGATTCCCACTGCAGTATTTGCGCGTCCAGCTCTGGATGGGTGGTCCGCAGGCGCTGAACGCGCTGGCGATCTTCGACCGGCAGGGTCCCCAGAACGAACTCTGCCGCCAGCATGTCCAGGTCGTCTCGTTCGATCATGAGTCCAGGCACCTTTTCAGCTGTTTAAGGGCGCGGTGAAGCCAGGTTTTTACGGTGTTGACCGGCTGTTCGAAATAGTCTGCCAGTGCATCGCGGGTCCAGCCATTCAGATACGCAAGCCGCACCATGTCCGCACGGTCCTTATCCAGTTCTTCGAAACACCGGTTGAGCCGGGCCTGGGCCTGCACATCGTCAATCCGGTCGATCACGTTTGGCGAACGACTTGGGATCTCGTCAATATCGGTTTCCTGACCTTCCCGCTCTACCGGCTGTTTGCGCAGCGCGTCAATGGCCGCATTTCTGGCAATAGATACCAGCCAGGTGATAGGGGAGGAACGGGTTTCGTCAAACAGCGCAGCCCGTTGCCAGACCTTGATAAACGATTCCTGGAGTACATCCTCCGCCCGAGCCCTGTCTTTCAGGATACGCAGTATGACCCCCAGAAGTTTCGGGGCTGTGGCCTGATACAGTTCAGCAAAGGCCGTACGGTCTTTCTCAGCAACCGCGTGGAGCCAGCCCGTGACGGGGTGATCCGATGCCACCACCGGCCTCAGTTAGCCGGCTCGGGGGATCGGCCCGGGGTGCCGATATAGAGATAAACGGAGTGCTGTGAACGGTCCTGAACGCGATGCAGAGACACGGCCGGGCCGGCCTTGCCGCTGTTCTGATAACGCGTCACTTCACCGGCGGGGCGGCCATCCCGTTCGCGCCCGGCTTCGGTACCTTGCCAGTTTTCCCCAAGGCAGGCGCTGAGCTGGTTGTTAGCTTGCTGATACATGGCCGTTGCCACCTCCTGGTTCGGTGCGCCGACCGTGCAGGTGTATGCGGCATCGCCGTTGCCCCACTCCCAGATTTCGCAATGGCCTTTGATTAACTGCTCTTTGGCCCGGTAAAGGGTCACCATGGCGTAGCTTGAGCCATTGCCGCGATAGGCATCAAAGCCGGTGGTGTAATCGGCAACAACCGATTGCAGGGTTGCACAGGGATCATCGGTTCCGCTGGTGACGGGGCCGAAACTGCTGCAGCCAGACAGCAAAGCCAGCGAGGCAGCCAGTGCCAGCATGGGGCGACGGTTCGTGGTCATCGATCATTCCTTGTTCGGGGAAAGTGCCAGAACCCTATTTGAGCCCAACCATCAATGGGATGCAATGCCGGTGCATGAATCAGTGCCGCGCTGTGTGGCGATAGTCTGTGGGCGACTTCCCCATCACTTTTTTGAACAGCCGTGAGAAGTAATAGGCATCGTCATAGCCCAGTTGCCGGCTGATGTCGGCGAAGCTCTGGCTGGTGGTATCCAGCAACTCACAGGCCCGTTCCACTTTGAGATGCAGGAAGTGCTGGATTGGCGAGGTGCCGGTCTGCTCCCGATACCGGGTGGCGAAGTGAGCCGGCGACAGGCCGGAAAGCTCGGCCAACTGGTTCAGGGTCAGGCGTTCATCCAGATGCTCCCGCATGAAGCTGTGCAAGGAGTCCAGCTCGGCCTGCCGGGCCTGGCTGGTTTCGTCGGCGTTGATGGGCACGGCGGCCAGCAACTGTCGTAGCCGATTGCTGGCGTGGATTAACCCACGGGCCCGGAAGCCCGTCTGCCGTACCGACAGCAGGCCGTTGAAATCCACCAGTAACCGGGGCTGTCTGCCCAGATGTCGGATGCGGGTGCTGTCATCAAAGCCCATGTACTGGCCGAAGTCTTCGGCCAGGGGGCCGGTATAGTGAACCCAGTGAATGGTCCAGGGGTTGTCCGGGTCGGCGGTGTACCGATGGCTGGCGCCGGCGGGCAGTAGCAGGAGGTCGCCGGCCTCGACTGTGTGGGGCACGCCGGCGACGTTCAGAAAGGCCTTGCCGTCCGTGCAATAGATCAAAAGATTATCACGGTGGTGTTCCCTATGCATGTGATGCCCGGCCGCTCTCCGATAATGCCCGAAGGCAAGTGGATACAGCTCCCGGGTGAGCGGATGTGCCGCCAAAAGCCGCACAATAGGCTCTGGCACCACATAGCGAACACTGTCGGCTGGCACGGGCCACTGTGAGGTTTGAGTGGCCGGTTTCTTGGCTGGGATCTCAGTCATCGAAAAATAATCCATCATGGGCGAAATTTAGTCAATCACCAAGCGTAAATCCGCGTGCTAGTCTTTCTTCAAATCATCGTCGGATCTGCCTTGTTATCGGTAGGCCGGTTCATCCCGGATAACAACAAACAGGGAACATCATCATGAAAAAAGTACCTCAGTTTATTGCAGGGGAATTCGTTCAGAGCCAGACCCAGAACTGGATCGACGTGACCAACCCCGCCACCAACGAAGTGATTGCCCAGGTGCCCTGCGCCACTGCCGACGAGATGCGTCAGGCGATTGATAACGCCAGTGAAGTGTTCAAAAGCTGGAAGGAAACCCCGGTTTCTGAGCGAGCACGGGTGATGCTGCGTTATCAGGCGCTGCTTAAAGAACATCACGACGAAATCGCCGAGATCCTGTCCCAGGAAACCGGCAAGACTTTTGACGACGCCAAAGGCGATGTCTGGCGTGGCATTGAAGTGGTGGAACACGCCGCCAACGTGGCTTCCCTGATGATGGGCGAGACCGTTGAGAACGTGGCCCGCGAGGTAGATACCCATTCCTGGATCCAGCCTCTGGGGGTGTGTGCCGGCATTACGCCGTTCAACTTCCCGGCCATGATCCCGCTGTGGATGTTCCCCATGGCCATTGCCTGCGGCAACACCTTTATTCTGAAACCGTCCGAGCAGGACCCGCTGACACCAACCCGCCTGGCCGAGCTGTTTGAGCAGGCCGGCGCACCCAAGGGTGTACTGCAGGTGGTTCACGGTGCCAAAGAGCAGGTTGATACCCTGCTGACTGATCCGGCCATCAAGGCCGTATCCTTTGTCGGTTCGGTTCCGGTCGGGCAGTACATCTATGAAACCGGTACCCGCAACATGAAGCGGGTGCAGAGCTTCGCCGGCGCCAAGAACCACATGGTGATCATGCCGGATGCGGACAAACAACAAGTGATCAACGCCCTGGTAGGTGCCTCTGTAGGTGCCGCAGGCCAACGCTGTATGGCGATCTCTGTGGCTGTCTTCGTGGGCGCTGCCCAGGAGTGGATTCCGGAGCTGAAAGAGGCCATGGCGAAAGTGCGCCCCGGCGCCTGGAACGATTCCGGTGCCAGCTATGGCCCGGTGATCAGTGCCAAGGCCAAAGACCGCATTGAATCGCTGATCGCCACCGGTGAAGCCCAGGGCGCCAAACTGCTGCTGGACGGCCGTGGCTGCACCGTCGACGGGTTGCCGGAAGGCAACTGGGTAGGGCCAACCCTGTTCAGTGAAGTCACACCGGACATGGATATCTACAACGAAGAGATCTTTGGCCCGGTGCTGTCCTGCGTCAACGTTGACAGCCTTGGTGATGCCATCGAGCTGATCAACGCCAGCCCGTACGGCAACGGAACCTCCATCTTTACCAGTCATGGCGGCGCGGCGCGTCGGTTCCAGCACGAGATTGATGTGGGCCAGGTGGGTGTGAACATTCCCATTCCGGTGCCCCTGCCGTTCTTCTCGTTCACCGGCTGGAAGGGCTCGTTCTACGGTGATCAGCACGCTTACGGCAAACAGGCGGTGCGCTTCTACACGGAGACGAAAACGGTGACCTCTCGCTGGTTCTCCAGTGAGGCGACCTCATCCGAGGCCAACTTCTCCATCCAGCTTCGTTAATCTCGTTGTCGGTGAGGTTATTGGGCCGGTTCCCCCACCGGCCCCTTTTTCCGCTTCTTCAGTGGAAGCCCCGACCGTAACAACCAAGGAGCCTGACGATGGATTTTAATCTCACTGAAGACCAGCAGGCGTTTCGGGATGCTGCCCGAGCCTTCGCTGAAAAATCCATGGCGCCCCATGCCGCCCAGTGGGACGCCGAGCATATTTTTCCGGTCGATGTCATGAAAGAAGCCGGAGCCATGGGTTTTATGGGTATGTACACGCCCGAATCCCTGGGTGGTATGGGCTTGTCTCGCCTGGATACCTCGGTGATTGTGGAAGAGTTGGCGGCAGCGTGCCCGTCCACCGCCGCCTTCATCACCATCCACAACATGGCCACCTGGATGGTGGCAAGTTTCGCCTCTGATGATCTTCGCCAGGAAATTGTCCCCAGGCTGGCCAGTGGTGAATGGCTGGCTTCGTATTGCCTGACTGAACCCGGTGCCGGCTCCGACGCGGCCAGTCTCCGCACCCGCGCGGTTCGGGATGGCGACAGCTATGTGATCAATGGCAGCAAAATGTTTATCTCCGGCGCTGGCGCAACCGATATTCTGGTTCTGATGGCGCGCACCGGAGACGCCGACAGCGGCTCGAAGGGCATCTCTACGTTCGTGATACCAGCGGATGCCGACGGTGTCTCCTACGGCAAGAATGAGGAAAAGATGGGGTGGCATAGCCAGCCCACGCGCCTGGTTACCCTGGAAGACGTTCGCGTGCCTGCCAGCAATCGGGTGGGTAATGAAGGCGATGGCTTTGCCATTGCGATGAAGGGGCTGGACGGCGGCCGCCTGAATATCGCTACCTGTTCCCTGGGTGGTGCCCAGGCGGCTTTGCTCCGGGCCCGGAATTATATGCACGAGCGCCAGCAGTTTGGTAAGCCGCTGGCGGCCTTCCAGGCGCTGCAGTTCAAGCTGGCGGACATGGTTACCAACCTGGTGGCTGCCCGGCAGATGGTGCGTTTGGGTGCGTTCAAACTCGACAGTGGCGACCCGGAGGCTACGCTGCATTGTGCCATGGCCAAACGATTTGCCACCGACGCCTGCTTTGAAGTGGCCAACGAAGCCCTGCAGCTGCATGGCGGCTACGGTTACATCCGGGAATACCCGCTTGAGCGTTACCTTCGGGATTTGCGGGTACACCAGATTCTGGAAGGCACCAACGAAATCATGCGCCTGATCATTGCCCGCCGGCTGCTGGACGACGGCGTTGCCGAAGCGATCCAGTAACCGGCCACGGACTATAGAGGAATTTGTGATGAGTGAACTGATTCAACTGGAAAAACGGGGCCACATTGCGGTATTGACCATCGCCAATCCGCCGGCCAACACCTGGACGGCCGATTCCCTCGCCGCGCTGAAGGCGACCGTGGAAGAGCTCAACGACGACCGGAACATCTTCGCGCTGGTGGTGACTGGCCAGGGGGAAAAGTTCTTCTCCGCCGGTGCTGACCTGAAAACCTTCGCCGACGGCGACCGGGCTCGCGCCAACGACATGGCGCAACGATTCGGTGAAGCGTTCGCAGCGCTGACGGCGTTCCGTGGCGTATCGATTGCCGCCGTAAACGGTTATGCCATGGGTGGTGGCCTGGAATGTGCCATGGCCTGTGATATCCGGATTGCAGAAGAGCATGCCCAGATGGCTCTGCCGGAGGCCAGCGTTGGCCTGCTGCCCTGTGCCGGCGGCACCCAGAACCTGCCCTGGCTGGTGGGTGAGGGTTGGGCCAAGCGCATGATTCTGTGTGGTGAACGGGTAACCGCCGCCAAGGCCCTGGAAATCGGGTTGGTGGAAGAAGTGGTGCCCACCGGCAACGGCCTGGAAGCCGCGCTGAAACTGGCGGAAGGTGCCTGTAAGCAGAGCCCTTCGTCCATCGCCCGCTGCAAGCAGTTGGTGATGAGCGCCCGCGACGGTCGCAGCCACAGCGACGGCTGGCGCATGGAGCGTGAACTGTTCGTGGAGCTGTTCCATACCGAAGACCAGAAAGAAGGCGTGAATGCGTTTCTGGAGAAGCGCAAGCCCGACTGGAAAAACCGATAACCCGGATTCGCTATGAGTGATCAACCAATCGTATTTGAAGAATGGAAAACCGCTGATGGTGAGCTGATTGCCGTGGCACGGCTGAACACGCCGCGCAATCTCAACTCACTGTCGATGGATATGATCAGCCTGCTCAAGCCCCAGCTCAGCCGCTGGGCCGAGGATCCCAAGGTTCAGGCTGTCTGGCTGGAAGCCGAGGGCGACAAAGCCTTCTGCGCTGGCGGCGATATCGTCTCGCTGTACCGGGCCATGACCGAGCCGGGCAAACTGGCGGAGGGCGAGCGCTTCTTTAACGAGGAATATGAGCTGGATTACCAGATCCACACCTACCCGAAGCCCATCGTTTGCTGGGGCAACGGCATTGTGATGGGTGGCGGTATTGGTCTGATGGTGGGTGCTTCTCACCGGGTGGTGACCGAACACTCGAAGCTCGCCATGCCGGAAGTCAGCATCGGCCTGTACCCGGATATCGGTGCCGGCTGGTTCCTGAACCGCATGCCCATGCGCACGGGCCTGTTTCTGGGACTGACCGGTGCCCGCATGAACGGCGCCGATGCATTGTTCGTGAACATGGCCGACCGGTTTATCTCCCATGGTCTGAAAGACCAGGTTGTGGATGCCCTGAAAGCGGCGGATTGGCAACGAGCGGAGGCGCAGGCGGTGGTGAGCGCAGTGCTGCGGCAGTTTGAACAGCAGAGCCGTGAGGCCTTACCCGCGTCTTCCGTGCGTGAGCATTTTGAAGACATCCAGCAGGCCACCGATGCGGATTCTCTGGAGCAGGTGGTGGCGCAACTGGACGAGCTGGGGGCTCGGGAAGATTGGCTCGGCAAATCGGTGAAGGGGCTGAAGACCGCGTCTCCGACCTCCCTGGCCCTGATGTGGCAACACTACCACCGCAGCCGCCTGCACAGCCTGAAAGAGGTGCTCGACAACGAGTTGGTGATGTCCCACAACAGCCTGAAGAAAGGTGAATTTGCCGAGGGCATACGGGCATTGCTGATCGACAAGGATATGCAGCCCCGCTGGCGCTATGCCTCACTCAGTGAAGTGGACAGTGCCTGGGTTAACGGATTTTTCAGCCACTAGTCTGCCTTTGCGCAGCGATGACCCGTACAACAACAAGGAGAAGCAACATGGCCAAGATTACCTTTATCGGCCTGGGCAACATGGGTGCGCCAATGGCGGCCAACCTGCTCAAGGCCGGCCACGACGTTACCGTGTTCGATTTGTCCAAGCCAGCAGTTGAGGCCCTGGTGGCCGAAGGTGCCCGCACGGCGGATTCCGGCAAAGCCGCCGCCGAGGGCGCAGAATGCGTGATCACCATGCTGCCGGCCGGCAAGCATGTGGAGGCGGTCTACCTGGGTGACGATGGCCTGCTGGCTGCATTGCCAGCCGGCACGCTGGTGATCGATTCTTCCACGATTGCCCCGGAAACGGCCCGCAACGTCGCCGAACAGGCGGCTGAGCGAGAGCTTGCGTTTATCGATGCCCCGGTATCCGGAGGTGTGGGTGGTGCCAAAGCCGGCACGCTCACCTTCATCTGTGGCGGCGACGCGAGTACCTTCGAGAAAGCCAAGCCGATTCTGGATGGCATGGGTAAGAATATCTTCCACGCCGGCCCCCATGGTGCCGGGCAGGTGGCCAAGATCTGCAACAACATGCTTTTGGCGATCCTGATGGCCGGCACCAGCGAAGCCCTGGCCCTGGGTGCCAAAAATGGCCTGGACCCTGCCGTACTCTCGGAGATCATGAAACAAAGCTCTGGCGGTAACTGGGCACTGAATGTCTATAACCCCTGGCCGGGGGTGATGGAGGGTGTGCCAGCCTCCCGCGATTATCAGGGCGGTTTCCTGGTGAACCTGATGGCGAAGGATCTGGGCCTGGCGTTCGACAACGCGGTGACCAACCAGGCGTCGATTCCGATGGGCTCCCTGGCCCGAAACCTGTTCCAGCTGCATGCCGGGCAGGGCAACGGAGAGCTGGATTTCTCCAGCATTCTGCGGCTGTACAAACCGGAGTAAGCAGGGGAGGGCGATGGCAGGTCGCCCTTTCTTTTTAGCCTAAAGTTTACCTTTACGTAAAGTGAAGGCTATGCTAAACCTGACTAAATCTTGTGCAACCAACAACGACAACAAATGGAGTGTACGATGAGCCTACCGCACTACAACGAGGTGTATGACAACTTTGATGCGGCCGCACTGGAAGCGGAAATTCTGGACGGGCGCCTGGACAGTGGCCTGAACGTCTGCCACGAAATCTGTGATAAATGGGCTTCCGACCCGCAAAAGGTTGCGCTGTTTTACGAGAAAGTGGGTGGTGGTGATGGCGTGCTTACCTTCGCAGAGCTGAAAGCAGCCTCGGCCCGCTTTGCCAACTATCTGAAGTCTCATGGTGTCAAAAAGGGTGACCGGGTAGCCGGCCTGCTGCCGCGGGGCCCGGAACTCCTGATCGTGATTGCCGGCACCTTGCGCCTGGGTGCGGTTTACCAGCCGCTGTTTACCGCGTTTGGCTCCGGGGCCATTGAATACCGCCTGGAAAAAGCCGGCACCAAACTGGTGGTCACCGATCCTGACAACTATCCCAAGCTCAATGACGTCAACAACTGCCCGCCGGTGTTGTGCGTGAACGCCGCCGCCACGGGCGAGGACGTTGCAGACTTCCAGCAGGTGCTGGACCAGCAGTCAGACCAGTGTGAGCCGGTGATGATCACCGGGAGCGATCCGTTCCTGCAGATGTTCACCTCCGGTACCGTCGGCAAAGCGAAAGGCGTGGCCGTGCCCGCCAAAGCCCTGTTGGCATTCTATGTGTACATGAAGTACGCCATTGAACTGCGCGACGACGATGTGTTCTGGAATGTGGCTGACCCCGGCTGGGCCTATGGTCTGTACTACGCCGTTACGGGCCCGCTGTTAATGGGCCACGCCACGCATTTCAACCCCAACCCGTTCACCCCCGAATCCACCTACGACATGATCCGCAAGTACAAGATCACCAACCTGGCGGCGGCGCCCACGGCGTATCGGCTGTTGAAAGCCAACGATCAGGTCTTGCCGGAAGGGGAGAATCTGGGGCTGCGGGTGTGCAGCAGTGCGGGCGAACCGCTGAACCCGGAAGTGGTGAACTGGATTGCCCGCCGGCACTTCTGCCCGGTCAAGGATCATTATGGCCAGACAGAAACCGGTATGACCTGCTGCAACTTCCATGGCCTGGAGCACACCATTCGCCAGGGTTCCATGGGGTACTCATCGCCCGGGCATCGGGTGGTGGCGCTGAACGAGAAAAACGAAGAAGTGGGGGCCGGCGAGATTGGCCAGTTGGCGGTGGATATCAAAGCCTCGCCACTGTTCCATTTCGATGGTTACACCTGGGGTGAGAAAGACCCGTTCGTGAACGGCTACTACCTGACCGGTGATATGGTGATCTGCCATGGCGATGGCGGCTATTCTTTCAGTGGCCGGGACGATGACATCATCACCACCGCAGGCTACCGCGTGGGGCCGGCCGATGTCGAAAGTACCTTGCTGGAACACGCCGCTGTTGCCGAATCCGGTGTCGTGGCCAAGCCGGATGAAAAGCGCGGCTCGATCATCAAAGCCTATGTTGTGATCAAAGCTGGCCAGGAGCCGGTGGACGAGCAGGCGCTAAAGGAGGAGTTGCAGGAGCTGATTCGCCGTCGTCTGTCCACCCACGCCTATCCGCGTGAGATCGAATTCGTGGATGAACTGCCGAAAACGCCCAGTGGCAAGATCCAGCGCTTCGTGCTGCGCAACCGGGCCCAGGACGAGGTGCCGGCATGAAAGTGACCTTCGAGGAGCTGAAAGACTTCCTCGAGGTTCAGTTCCCCCAGGGGGCCGCATACGGCTCCCTGGAGGCACTGGGTGACGGCTGGGCGGAAATGACCCTGGCCGTGGAGGATGATCACCTGCGCCCGGGCGGGACCGTATCCGGGCCTGCGATGATGGCGCTGGCGGATGTCACCATGTACGCAGCCTTGCTCAGCCGGATTGGCCTGGTGCCGTTGGCGGTGACGACGAACCTGAATATCAACTTCCTTCGCAAGCCGGTGGCACATGCGCCGATACGGGCACGGGCGACCCTGTTGAAGGTGGGGCGCACCATGGGCGTGGGCGAGGTTTTCGTCTATTCCGATGGCATGGAAGACCCGGTGGCACACTCCACCATGACCTATTCCATACCGCCCGAGAAATAACAAAATTAGTTCTTGACGTTTACGTGCACGTAAATCTAATCTGTGTGCTAGTTGCGAAATACAACAATAACAAAAGGTGAAGTGGCTCATGAGTGAACAGTACGTTCTCGAGACCCGTAACCTGGTCAAGGAATTCAAGGGGTTTGTCGCCGTTAACGACGTCAACCTCCAGATCCGTCAGGGGGATATCCACGCCCTGATCGGCCCCAACGGTGCCGGCAAGACCACCGTATTCAACCTGTTGACCAAGTTCCTGATTCCCACCCGCGGGCAGATTCTGTATCGCGGCGAAGACATCACTCCCCTGAAATCCGCCGCCATTGCCCGTAAAGGCATTGTTCGCTCCTTCCAGATCTCTGCCGTGTTTCCCCACATGACCGCGCTGGAAAACATTCGCGTGGCCCTGCAAACCGCAGAGGGCTCCTCCTACAGCTTCTGGAAATCCGGCAACTCCCTGCACAAGCTCAACGAGCGCTGCATGGAGCTGTTGGAGTCTGTTGGCCTGGCCGAGTTCGCCAATACCACCACGGTAGAGCTGGCGTATGGCCGCAAACGGGCGCTGGAGCTGGCCACCACCCTGGCCATGGAACCCCAGTTGTTGCTGCTGGACGAACCCACCCAGGGCATGGGCTCGGAAGACGTTGACCGCGTTGTGGAACTGGTGCGCAAGGCCGCACAGGGCCGGACGGTACTGATGGTGGAGCACAACCTGAGCGTGGTCAGCAAACTGTGCGACCGCATCACCGTACTCGCCCAGGGTGCAGTCTTGACGGAAGGCGATTACCAGACGGTCTCCGCCGACCCGCGTGTGCGCGAGGTGTATATGGGCAGTGATGGCAGTGGCGAGCGGGGGTCACAGGCCGCCGCCAGCGAAAACGTGGAGGCGGCCCAATGAGCAAGAATCCGGACCGCGAATACGAGCAGCTGCGCATTTCCGGCCTGCACGCATTCTATGGCGAATCCCACATTCTGCACGGCATCGACATGGTGGTTCAGCGGGGCGAACTGGTCACACTGCTCGGCCGAAATGGCGCCGGGCGCAGCACCACGCTGAAAGCCATCATGAACATGGTGGGCCGGCGCACGGGTTCCATCATGATCAACGGCGAAGAAACCATGCAGTGCGCACCTCATCATATTGCCAGGTTGGGTGTCGGGTATTGCCCCGAGCATCGGGGCATTTTTTCCTCCCTCAGCGTGCAGGAAAACCTCACCCTGCCGCCGGTGGTGCGCAGCGGTGGCATGAGCCTGGAAGAAATCTACACCATGTTCCCCAACCTCTATGAACGCCGCTTCAGCCAGGGCACCAAGCTTTCTGGTGGCGAACAACAGATGCTGGCCATGGCCCGCATTCTGCGCACCGGCGCCAACATGCTGTTGCTGGATGAAATCACCGAAGGCCTGGCCCCGGTGATCGTGGAGAAACTGGGGGAAGTCCTGATAGCCCTGAAGAACAAGGGCCTGACCATTGTTCTGGTGGAGCAGAATTTCCACTTTGCCGCGCCGTTGGCCGACCGACATTACGTGGTGGAGCACGGCCAGATTGTGGAAGAAATCAGCGCCAACGAACTGAGTGCCAAACAGTCGGTGCTGGATGGCTATTTGGGGGTCTGACCCCGGATAGAACGAGAGTAATAAGAGCAACAACAACCCGAACCAACGCAAGACAGTAGCGGAGAAACAACAATGACAATGATGAAAAAGCTTCTGACCTCAGCCGTTGCATCAGCTCTGATGGCCAGTGGTGCCCAGGCGGCAATCTCGGACAACACCGTAAAAATTGGCTACCTGGCCGATATGTCCGGTACCTATCGAGACCTGGCCGGCCCCAATGGCCTGACCGCCCTGGAAATGGCGATCAAGGATTTTGGCGGCACCGTCAATGGTGCCAAGATTGAAGTGGTAAGTGCTGACGACCGCAACAGCCCGGATACCTCCTCCAGCACCGTTCGCCGCTGGGTGGAAAACGACAAGGTGGATCTGGTGGCCGGTATGGTGGCTTCCTCGGTGTCCATCGCCGTGAGCAAGATCCTGGAAGAGAACGACAGGCTGGGCATCATTTCCGGTTCGGCGGCTTCCAGCATCACTAACGAACACTGCACACCCAACCACATTCACTATGTGTACGACACCTATCCGCTGGCTAATGGTACGGCCAGCGCTGTGGTGAAGGAAGGCGGCAAGACCTGGTATCTGCTGACCGCCGACTACGCCTTCGGCCACGCCCTGGAAGCCGATGTTACCCGCGTGGTTGAGGCCAACGGCGGCGAGATTGTGGGCAGCGTGCGCCATCCGTTCCCGACTCAGGATTTCTCTTCGTTCATCCTCCAGGCCCAGGCCTCGGGAGCGGATGTGGTCGGCCTGGCGAATGCCGGTGCGGACACCACCAACGCCATCACCACCGCCAGTGAGTTCGGGGTAACCCAGGCGGGCCAGACACTGGCGGCGTTGCTGTTGTTCCTTACCGACGTCCATGCCCTCGGTGCGGAAACCGCGCAAGGCATCCAGCTGACGACCGGCTGGTACTGGGACATGAACGACGAAACCCGCGAGTGGTCTGATCGCTTCATGAAAGAAACCGGCGTACGCCCGACCATGGTTCATGCCGGCATCTACTCCAGCACCATGCAATACCTGAATGCGGTGGCCGCTACCGGCTCGGATGATGCCCAGACCGTGCGCAAGCAGATGATGGATACACCCATCAACGACATGTTTGCCAAGAACGGCAAAATCCGGGTAGACGGCCGTATGGTGCATGACATGTACCTGGCGGAAGTGAAAACCCCGGCGGAGTCCAAGAATGAATGGGATCTGTACAAGATCCTGCGGACGATTCCGGCGGATGAAGCCTACCGCCCGCTCTCTGAGAGCAAGTGCAAGCTGGTGAACTAAGCAACGGGGAATTACCCGGTGCCCGGTCTCTAAGCGCGACCGGCGCCGGGTACCCGCCCGGACGAACACCCCAACAAAAACAACGTCTGCGCTGCTTGTGGAGTTAGCAACATGACCATGATTTTCGGCGTCCCCCTTGCTGTGCTGTCTGGCCAGCTGCTGATCGGGATTATCAACGGCGCCTTCTACGCCCTGTTAAGCCTTGGCCTCGCGGTTATCTTCGGTCTGCTGAAGATCATCAACTTCGCCCATGGCGCCATGTACATGCTCGGTGCCCTGGTCACCGTGGTTCTGTTTGACCTGCTGGGCGTCAATTACTGGGTCGCGCTCTTCGTCGCTCCCGTACTGGTTGGCGCTTTCGGTATGCTCATCGAATACTTCCTGCTCCGGCGCATTGCCGGCCAGGATCATATCTACAGCCTGCTGCTCACCTTCGGGGTGGCCCTGATCATCCAGGGCGTGCTCACCAATATCTACGGCGTGTCCGGGCTTCGCTATTCCATGCCGGACATGTTCAAAGGCGGCATCAACCTCGGCTTCATGTTCCTGCCGTACTACCGGGCCTGGGTGATCGTGGTGGCCCTGCTGGTGTGTTTTGGCACCTGGTTCATCATCGAGAAAACCAAACTGGGCTCCTACCTCCGGGCGGGCACAGAAGATTCACAGCTCATGCAGGGCTTCGGCATTAACGTACCCTTGCTGGTGAGCCTGACCTACGGCTTCGGCGTCATGCTGGCCGCCTTCGCCGGTGTGCTGGCGGCACCAATTTATTCGGTAACTCCGGTGATGGGGTCCAACATTCTCATCGTGGTCTTTGCGGTGGTGGTGATCGGGGGCATGGGCTCCATTGGCGGGGCGATTATCACGGGCATCCTGATGGGCGTGATCGAAGGCCTCACCAAAACGTTTTACCCGCCGGCGTCTTCGGCCGTTATCTTCCTGGTGATGGTCCTGGTGCTGATGATCCGACCCACCGGCCTGTTCGGTAAGGAGGCATAATCATGAACCAGCCTGTTAATCCTGCCGATATTCACAAAGCCATTGTCGAGCAGCAAAAGATCCAGGACCGCAAGAAACTGATGGTGAACGGGGTTCTGCTGCTGTTGCTGCTGGCCGCACCGTTTGTGATGTACCCGGTCTTCCTGATGAAGATCCTGTGTTTTGCCCTGTTTGCGGTGGCCTTTAACCTGCTGTTCGGCTTTACCGGTTTGCTGTCCTTCGGCCATGCCGCCTTCCTGGCTACCGGGGGTTACACCACGGGCTACCTGCTCAGTCATTTCTCCGGCCTGACCACCGAGATGGGCATCATTGCCGGTACCGCCACGGCCACCTTGTTGGGGCTGGCCTTTGCGTTACTGTCGATCCGCCGGCAAGGCATCTACTTTGCCATGGTGACCCTGGCATTGGCACAGCTGGTGTTCTTCTTCTTTGTGCAGTCGGAATTCACCGGCGGCGAAGACGGCATGCACGGCATCCCCCGGGGCGAGCTGTTTGGTCTGATTAACCTCGAAGACAACCTGAACATGTACTACTTCGTGCTGGTGGTGTTTATCGCCTGTTACCTGCTGGTGCAGCGCATTGTCAGCAGCCCGTACGGGCAGATCCTGAAAGCCATCAAGCAGAACGAGCCGCGGGCGGTCTCGCTGGGTTATAACGTGGATCGCTACAAGATCCTGGCCTTTGTGATCTCCGCCGCGCTGGCGGGCCTGGCCGGCTCCATGAAATCCGTGGTGTTCCAGCTGGCGTCCCTCAATGATGCCCACTGGCATATGTCGGGCGAGGTCATCCTGATGACCCTGGTGGGCGGCATGGGTACGCTGCTTGGGCCGGTGGTGGGCGCCACCTTTGTGGTAAACATTGAATACCAGCTGTCCCAGGGGCCGCTGCGCGACTGGGTAGACCCGATCCTCGGCGGCATCTTTGTGCTGACGGTACTGGCCTTCCGCAGCGGGATTGTGGGCGAGCTGCAGAAATTCATGCGCAAGAACCTGGGATGAGTTACGGGGGCAGTAGCCCCCAGTCCTGTTCGGCCAACGCCTGCGCGATAGCGCGGTAACCCTTGTCGCTCGGGTGGTAGCCGTCCCGGGCGAGCAGGGCAGGGTCTGACACCGTGGGGTAACCCAGATACCGGAAATCTTCCGGTTTCCTTGCCGCAAGTACCTGATACACCCTGTCCAACTGCCGCGCCCGCCATCCCATAACCTGGCGCAGGGGTGCCGGCAAGGCCGAGAATTTGTCCATGGGCGGCACGCTGAGCAATGTAATGGGCGCCTGATACCGGGTTGCCAGGGTTTCGCGGAGCTGAATCAGTTGCCGGCGAAACCGGAACCGTGGAGTGAAACCGGTAGTGTCGTTTACCCCCATGCTCAGTAATACCGCATCTGCCGGTGGCAAGTCGGCGGAGCCCAGCGCATCAAGCAGCGCACCCAGCCGAATACCATTAACCCCGAAGGTAGACCAGCCAATACAGAGCCCGGTGCGTTGATGTAACTGCAACGCCAACTGGCTTGCCAGACCCTGGGCGTGGCTTTCAACCCCCACGCCCGCCGCAGTGGACTCGCCCAGCACCAGCAACCGGAAAACGGGCTCTCCCTCGCCGTACTGGCCTGCGCAATCCCCAGTAGCCTCTGGCAGCCGTGGCGTCACCCGCCGGGTGCGCTTGCCCTGATAGAGCAACACCGGAAACAGCAAAACCGTAGTCAGCCAGAAAGGCGCGTGCATAAAGGAGTCTCTTTCAGCGAGGGTAAAGCCCAAGTATTGCAGGATTCCCCCATGCCAAACCAGCCAGAAACAACATAAAGCCCGGAGTTATACGAACGCGTTCGCAAAACTCCGGGAAGGTACCGGGAAATGTTGCTAACCTTCTGATAAGTTTGAAAAGGAATATCGGGGCGTGCGGAGTTATACGCCCCCAATCTGGAGCAGGGGTGGCTCAAACACGGGCGTATAACTCCGGCGGTAGCCGTGGTGGATTCAGGTAATTTGCTGATTTTATTGGTGAAGCTGGGGTTTGTTAGGACCGAGATTTTTGGAGTTATACGAATGCGTGTTATACGAACGCGTTCGTATAATTAGCTGTTATAGGGCGCTACCAGTTTTAACTCTGGTTTAGGTTTTAACCAGAAAGTAACTGCCACTAGAGGCAGTCCAGCATCAAGGGATGTGCTGTATTCAAATGAGCAGTTCTGTTCCTGGTGCCACTGCGAAGTTTGCAGTAATCGGCACGTTCATCGTTCTATTGTGGTGTGCCACTAAGATAATGAAAATTACGGTCTGGCTGATATGCTTGGCCAATTACTAAGCAGCAATGGCTCCGCTAGCGCTGCGCAACGTGGTGGCAAAGAGTTTTGACTGTCGCCTCTATAACAAGGGGTTGTAGTCGCTGCGCTGGGACGCTCACTGCGTTCGCGCCCCTAAACCGAGCGTTATGTGTAGGAGAGGCTGTGCCATCTAAGCAAGAAAAAAGGAGACGTGCCGCTTTGGTTGAGGCAATGGTGGCCGAAGACACGAAACGGGCCATCGAAGAAATGCCGCTTTCGTTGAAAGATCTTGGCAGGCTCTTCGACCACTTAGATGTCCAGCTAGAAATCGAAGGCTGCGACCATAGCTCGAAAATTACCTCTTCATTTCTGGCAAGCATGAATCTCAACAGAGAGGAAATATTGCCTTGGCTTGCGGAGCAAGGTGGTTTCTGCGATTGCGAAATACTCGCAAATGTCGAAGAGAGCTGGGAAAGTGAAATCACCAAAAACACATAACAAATCAATCAAGTACGTTGCGGCCCTGGCGGGCCTCCACCGGACGCGCTAAAGCGCGCCGCTTATTTTCGGCGTTATGAGTAAATTGAGGAAAGTTGGGTGCCATTGATTCTTATGTTTGCTCTATTAGTGGTGGTCTTCGCCTTGTTCAGGTTCGGCGTCATCGTGCTTGACCGGCACGTGTTCGGGTTTCAAGTTAACCCAATCTTGAGACGGGGAAAAATTCGCAGCATTCGAGAGTATAAAATCATGCACAACTACATCGAAATGCTTTTCGAGCGAGACCCAGAGCTATTCAACCAAAACCCCGAGACAGCAAGATTAAATTCCTTGATGAACGCTTACCACAGTGAAAACTCATAACAAGTGGCTGTTGTCGGACGCGCCTACGCTGGCGCTCCGGTGCGCCGCAAAGCCAAGGCGTTATGTTTCCCAAGGAGGGTAGGGTCATTCGGTTCCAACACATCCGGCAATCGCTGTTGAATGAAGATATTCCGAGTTGGCGAAAACGGTCGATTTTTCTCGTCCAGGTTGTGGCTATCATCCTTGGTATCGTTCATTTCTGCGTGTATTTCGATTTCGAAGCGGCTTCTCGTCAACTCTACGCTTCAATTAGCGCTATGGTCGCCTCTGCTATTGCCCAGCTCATCGGTAGCTGGTTTGTATTCAAGTACAGAGTGCCGACTTACCTTTGGGTTGGCTGCGCGGTGTGGGTCATTATGACGTTGTTTTGGCAGGGCTTGGTTGTAGTTCTGTGGTCGGTAACATAACCAGTAGTTGTAGTTTGTTCCGGCCTGCGGCCTCCACCGGACGCCCCTGTCGGGGCGCCGCTAAACAAAAGCGTTAAATTTTAGGGAGCCTATGCAAGACACTGGATCGGGATTCGTCAGCACGCTGGAGTCGCTTGCCCAATCTTTCGTAGTTGCTTCGGTGCTTTGGATGATGTTTCTGGTTGTGGCCTGGCCCTTTGTTACAGTGTCGAGACTGGTTTTTTACATCGGTTCCTTCGGATCTGTTAAACCAACTTATCGACAGGCCCTGGAGCATCAGGGAATCGTTGGTTTGGCTTTTCTCATTTTTGTGCCCCTTCTTTTCTATGTGCACATCGTTCATGGGGCTCGGCTCTATGGAAATCAGTCAGACTGAATTTAACAAGGCCAGGCACGGCGACGCCTACTACATTGCGGCTTCGCCTCCATTTCGTAGCCGCGCATGCTGGCGGCGTTAAACGGATCAAGATAAATCCATGGAATGCACTGAGGCAGTGGGAACTATGACGGATTGGATTGCTGTTGGGATTTCATCTGCCGCGTTGCTAGTGTCCATGGTGTCAGGATATTTCAGTCTTTTTCACAAGAGAAATCGACTTGTCGCAGTCATTGCAGCTTGGCAAATCGATAAAGATCCTCAAGTAAATCATGTCCGCTGTGAGGTGTCTCTGGCTAACAACGGTAATCGAGATCTGTTAATTCGAGCCGTTGAAATAGAGTATGAAGAGAAGTCCGATAGCGACGTCTTGCCCGAACTGGAAATTGAGGAAATTCCGAGTGTCCTCAAGGCTGGCGAACTTATGCTTCTGCCACTAGAACTACCGAAAAGGTTTCTTAGCATTGCGACTCAGATGGATCTTCGGCTGGCGCTATCGATCCATATTTATACTTTAGACGGGAAGCTGATGCTCGCGAAAAAGCTCTTGAATCCTGTCACAGCAGACAGTCCGCCTAGTGAGTCAGACTGGCAGCCATTTGTGATGCACCAAACCGGGCGTTAGTTTAACAAGTGGCTGTTGTCGGACGCACCTATGCTGGCGCTCCGGTGCGCCGCAAAGCCATGCGTTAAACATAAAAAGGAGTCCTCGTGAGGAAGCAGCAGTTTTGGTTGGTCATCTTGGCACTCGCATTGGTATCGGGCTGTACATCATTGCCCGGTATGCCTGGCTATATATCGGAGGAAAAATCGAGCTTTGACGGTTCTGTCCAGCTAAGTATGGAGCCTGCGTTTGTATACAGAGACAACGATGGATTCAGTGGTAGTGATTTGAAATTGTCATTGCTCTGGCGATCAACTATGGAAGACGATGATATTGTCCTTGAGGCATTCGTGGATGGAGCGCATAGCTTTGCTCGCGGCGAATCTCTGCATTTCAATGTTGATGGGAATGTGGTGAGCTTTAAAGCTCTTGAAGAGCTTACCAACATTGATTATGAGCCTGGTGTCTATTCAACTGTTTATGTTCCTGGTGGGAACGTTTCCTTGAAGCGGTATCTTGTCAGTAAGAAATTTATCATGCGCATACTTGAGGCCTCGCAGGTGGGCGTGAGATTGGATTTGCGTCGCAGCTTTGTGGAAGGTGTGTTCTCCGATACCACTGCATCGTCAGCACACGAGGCCTTCAAAGCATTTATGCAAAAAGTAGAGCAAAGGTCCTAATCTGTTTAACAAATCGCTTAAGTTTGTTCCCGGCCTGGCGGCCGTCCACCGGACGCCCTTTCTGGGCGCCGCTTAGCTTCGCGTTAGGTAAAAAATGGGTGCAGAGATCGTAGAAGCCAACAGTAGATTTTCGGTCATTCATTTTGGTGCCGGAACCGGCGATATGTTTTCCCAATATTCATGCCCAAAGTGTGGGGAGAACACCACGGTAAACGATTGGCAAATCAGAGATAGCCTCTTCAGCGATCGATCTATCCTCCCCAGCGATGTAGTCGCTGAGTTGGAGGAGCTGCGTCCCATTAGGCGAGAGCAGTGGGAGGAGTTCTACGATTTTAATTGTGGGTCGTGCAAAAGTGCCGTTCGTGTGGTTTTTGTTCCCAATGAATTTCGGATGGCGGCTCACAACTTTATCTTGAAATCCGTAATCGAGCTTTGCCCTTGAATCGCAGTCGTTTACCTAACAATGCCATGAAGGTTGTTCCGGGCCGATGGCCCTCCACCGGACGCCCTTGTCAGGGCGCCGTTTATTGCTGGCTACATGGATTCCCCCTGCGGTCAAGCAACGCCATTTAAATCCGAAGCGGTTTGAGACTGCAGCTCTACATTCGGCCTCTGTGTGGGCGTTACTGCCCGGGCCAGGATGATGATGCGTGTGAGTGAGGGTCTCATTCGTTAGTCGGCCTTTAAGGGCCGTCAGCATAAACAGACTCTCTCACTCTCGGTCTGACCGTTCCGTCATCGCTTGCCGTTGCAAGACTCGGCTGGCAGGCGTGTTCTGCCTGTCGTTGGTACTCGGTTATCAGCCTTCCACGGGCTGCGTTTTAAATTCTGTCTGGTTCATGAGTAGTGCCCATACGATTCGGGCGTTCTTGGCTGCCATTGCCACGGCGGCCCGTTTGTATCCCCGGCGCTCTTTGAGCTCTTTCGCCCAGGCGCTGAGTCGATCTTCTTTCGTATCGATCGTTGCAATCACCGCCCGGGTGCCGTGGATTAACAACGTTCGCAGGTATTTGTCGCCACGCTTGGTGATTCTGCCCAGTCGGGGCTTCCCTCCGGTCGAGTATTGTCTGGGCACCAATCCGAGCCAGGCAGCAAAGTGCCGACCGCTTTTGAATTGCCTGGGATCAGGTGCACTGGCTAACAAGGCGGTGGCAGTTTGAGGCCCAATGCCGGGTATGGCCATCAGACGCTTTGCCTGTTCATAAGCGAGGATTTCCTCATCCAGCTGAAGGATGCGCTGGTTAATGTTGTTGAGTAGGCGACGGGCCAGCATGGGCAGGCCGTTTTCGGCGTCCTCAAGGATCTCCGGAACCCGGCGGCGTGCGGCGTAACGTCCCTGGGGAATGATCAATCCGAACTCGGCCAGCAAGCCTCGAATCTGATTGATTTGGGCGGTGCGCTCTTTGGTGAGCCCTCGACGAATCCGATGCAGGCTGAGTGTCGCTTGCTGATCCTCGGTCTTAATTGGAACGAAGCGCATATTGGGTCGGCTGACCGCTTCACAGATAGCTTCGGCATCGTTGTCGTCGTTCTTGCTGCTCTTGCGATAAGGTGCCACGAACCGGGGAGCGATGATTCGGGCATCGTGGCCGAGCTTGGTCATTTCACGCGCCCAGTAGTGCGCGCCGGAGCAAGCTTCCATGCCAATCAGACAAGGTGGCAGTTGGGCAAAGAATGCCAACAATTTGGGGCGATTCAGCCGTTTGCGAACCACGACCTTGCCGTGTTGATCGGTGCCATGAATACTGAACACAGTTTTCGCCAGATCGATGCCGATGGTTGTAACATTCACGATGACTCCTCCTGCTTTCGCTTGAAGACTTCGACACCTTCAATGTGGCACATCGATGCCGAGGGAGCAGGGGGAGTCCATATCATTCGTTATGTGTGGCACAGGTCACTGGTTGGAGCTGGATAGAAGGATCGTCTTGAATGCTAATAGCGCCGGCCAACAATGAGTAGCCAAGGGTACAAGCAGTTCTTTTTCAGAGTTGGCGGAGCTAGTCTTCTTTTCTTAATCGCCATACAAGTTTCGAAAAAGTACGTGCCACAGTACACGGGTATTGTAGTTCTTGTGGTTTGTCTTCTGTGTTTGGCGTACGCAGCGTATGGCGAGTCAAGGCGTAAAAAGAAATTGCGGTTCAAAGAAAGATCGCGAGGGACGCGTTAAGTTGTCATGTGCTTGGGCTCACATAACCAGTCATTCAAGTTCGTTCCCGGCCTGTCGGCCGTCCACCGGACGCCCTAGTCGGGCGCCGCTTAATATTGGCGTTATAAGTCATTGAGGTTCTGAGTGAGTAATGAGATTCGGGCGATAATTCAGAAGGCTGAAGAAACGCTCCAAACGGCTCGGTTCGGCTACGAGGATCTCACGTCGGGAAATCGCTACCGGAGGTATTCGGGCATCCGAAACTTGGTCGTTTTTGGCCGGTCGGTGACTTTCGTAATTCAGAACCTTAAAACGCCTGTTGGTTCTGATCGGTTTGATGTTTGGTATCAACCCATACAGGAAAAAATGAAGTCTGATGTTCTGATGAAGTATTTCGTCACGCTGAGAAACGAAATACTCAAACAGGGAAAACTGCCGGTCAGCACATCTGCCTCAGTCAACTTCTCATCTTCTGACATGGCAAAGTTGGGAACACCTCCCCCAGGAGCCAGTGGATTTTTCATTGGAGATCAAACTGGCGGTAGTGGGTGGGAAATCGAATTGCCGGATGGGACAAAGGAAAAGTATTACGTTGAACTCCCCGAAAGCATGGCCAAGGTTCAGCAGCACTTCAGCGAATTGCCGGTTCCAGATGATGACGATTTGAAGAAAAAGTCTATCGAAGAGCTTTGCGAATACTACCTTAAAGAACTTGAGGGGGTCGTAGACGAGGCTCGGAAAGCCTTCTTGGGTGAGGATACTCAAAGGGCCGGAGGTAAGAGGCTTCCTCCTTATTTGAGAGTAGTGAAATGACTTATAACCACTGCAGGCACGGCGACGCCCACTAAATTGCGCCTTCGGCTCCATTCCGTGGGCGCGCATGCTGCAAGCGTTATATCTGTAGGTGAGTCTGATGGCCACTCCATACAATATGGCTTTTGCTTGTCTCACATGCTGCAAGTCATTCAAGCGCGAGTTCGATTTGGCGGAAGAGTGTCCGATGACGCTTAAATGCCCAGAGTGTGGCAGTTCAGCACATAATTTTGGCAGGCACTTCAAGGCCCCCAAGAAATCGAATAAGAAGCAGTGGGACAAGATTCGTTTTCTTTTTGAGCATGGTTTTCGCTTTCAAAAAATTCGTGTGGGCAGTGGTCATCACGACACAGTGCCTTATCCGGAAACCCTGGAGGAGGCGAAAGAATTTGTGGTCACGTACAAGGATTATGCGATCCACGGTGGCTGACCAAGATATAACAAGGCAATCAAATTCGTTCCGGCCTTCGGCCTCCACCGGACGCCCTTGTCAGGGCGCCGTTTATTGCTGGCGTTATGCATTAGATGACCATGGAACATTACATTGAGCTCGTGAGGATTGATGGCGATTGGGAGGGTGGTCATCACGGCCAGTATCCCAAAGTATTCGGAGTCAGCCTCGAAAGCGATAAACCATTTGTGGTTACCGAGGGTTCCGGATGGGGTTTAGGCGGGGCGAGCTATACATTGCCCGGATTATTTGAGGGTAACGCAGCATCGATATTTGATCGGGCTGAGTCTTCGGAGCTGTTTCAGGTTTTATCATCAGCTTACCATTCCGGTGCAAGTGATGAGGTTTTAGTGTTGGAGTTGATGCAGCGGTATGGTGGGCATGCATAACCAATCGTTCAAGTTCGCTACCGGCCTGGTGGCCGTCCGCCGGACGCCTACTACGCTGCGCTCCGCAGGCGCCGCTTAACATTCAGCGTTAGGTGTCCTGTTGATGAATGCAGAAACTCTGATGAATAGGCTGGCGGGATCATCCCTATTTGAGGCCGCAGGCGCTTTCGAGCTGTTGCAAAGCGGGGCTGAATTGGTGGTTGATGATAAACCTATCGATGTGGCTTCGTCTGGAATAGTTGAGACCTATCGAATCAGAGGGAATCATATTTCAGACAGGGCTGGTGAGCACGCGAAAAGGCTAGCGAAAACCACAATCGAATTTGTGCGGATGATTGAGTCTAGAAATCCAAGAGATCTAAAAACGGCTCGCGTTGTATCACCTGATCTGGGCTATTTTTTGATTTGGTTTGAACCAGTTAGTGAAGAACTCATCGGCTGCTCTTATTTAATCAAGAACAATGAGGTTACTGGACAAACGTGGAGCAGAATGTGGGACACCTAACCAGTGGCTGTTGGCGGACGCACCTACGCTGCGCTCCGGCACGCCGCAAAGCCAAGCGTTAAGCACAAAAGGAGAACGTCATTAAGTGGGAAATTCTTGAATCGCTCGATGTGCCGTGCGCAGATATATCCTACAGTTGGTTCTCCGAGCGCAACCCAAGGCTTGTCATCACGATGCACTTCTCAAGGGTCATTGGTGGCTTTGATAAGGACATTGAGCTGACGTTTACTTCTCCTATGGCAGTCCAGTGGGAAGATGAAACATTCGGTTTGATAGATCTTCCGGAGTTGCCGGCGTGCGCAGCTACCGAATTCAAGTCATACACATACCCAACTTTGATTGTTCCTGACTCAAAGTGGGCAGATTTGTATGCTGCCCGAACTCACACG
>Ga0207798_100125_pt1 | contig 30403 bp, 26 predicted proteins | sample TtanPargueraPR_8_FD_187278 | JGI IMG/M metagenome (GOLD analysis project Ga0207798, IMG submission 187278) | Anaerobic enrichment media microbial communities from Bioluminiscent Bay, La Parguera, Puerto Rico - Tt and E1 (SPAdes) | ecosystem: Environmental > Aquatic > Marine > Unclassified ... | reverse complement strand
TTCCATGCCGAACTCAGAAGTGAAACGAAATAGCGCCGATGGTAGTGTGGGGCTTCCCCATGTGAGAGTAGGACATCGCCAGGCTTTAAATTTAGTGTTCTCCTTTTTTAAAAGGTGAAGACAAAAGTTAAGAGAGCCCGTTTGTAAAAGCGGGCTTTTTTAGTCCTTACGGACACAAATAATGTGCTGATATGGCTCAGTCGGTAGAGCGCATCCTTGGTAAGGATGAGGTCCCCAGTTCGATTCTGGGTATCAGCACCATTTATTGTTTGTTTTGGACTTTAAATTAAAGCCTAAAACAAAACGTAAAGAATTTGCTTGGCGACCATAGCGTTTTGGACCCACCTGATTTCCATGCCGAACTCAGAAGTGAAACGAAATAGCGCCGATGGTAGTGTGGGGCTTCCCCATGTGAGAGTAGGACATCGCCAGGCTTTAAATTTTGGACACTTGCTGATTACAAGCGAGTGATACCACTGCGGAGTGGTAGTTCAGTTGGTTAGAATACCGGCCTGTCACGCCGGGGGTCGCGGGTTCGAGTCCCGTCCACTCCGCCACTTATATTAAGCCTCAGTCGAAAGACTGGGGCTTTTTCGTTAATGCAAGTATATTTCTCCCTTCGATCGAATGACTCCCGCAGAAGGCCTACTCGTAGCCCGGATCCGCTGCCACTTTTGAAAGACTAAGACTTTTGGTATCTGTAGTGCCAGCTTTCTCCGTAACCGAGTTGCACAATTCTAGTTGAACGTAATCTTGCTCATTTCTCTACAGATTCGAACCTATAGTAAATGCTGGGGACTGATGGGTTATGTCGGTAATTAGACCGATGAATCCGCATAAGCTAGCTCGCCGTCTGCACTCTGTCATTGCGTATTTCGTTAACGCTTTTCTCTAGTAAGGGGTTTCTACTGCTACTTCGCAAATATTCATCGTTCTAGTGTTCTGGATAGTCCCTAGGAGAATGGATTGCTGGAGTTTGTTACCGCTAGTCTGATTTAGTCATTGGAAGAGAATGAGCGTCTAGACTGTTAAGAGAATAAAGTCATTCGAACATTCATGTCTTTTAGAAAACTTTGTTTTCTTTGCTGATCTTGCTAGTAAAGATTAACCTAAGAGGAGTTCTCGTAGGAGTAAGTTTGATGATGCAACAAATAAAAAATGAAACCTTGAAATCCGTATTTAAACAATGGTCTTCCGAAGAGGGAATTGTGGTCATCAACCCTGCAACTGAGCAAGAGTTAGTTCGATTAAAGCCCAGTGCTCTTGAGGAATTAGATGAAATTATTGGTAAGTGTAAAACCGAGCAAATTCGCTGGGCAAAGTTAAGTGCCAAAGAGCGCTCTCGTCGCTTGAAAAAGTGGTATCAATTACTCCTTGATAATGCAGAAGACATTGCCACGATTATTACCTTAGAGCAGGGAAAACCATTAACCGAGAGTAAAGGAGAGGTGATGTATGGCGCCTCTTTTGTCGAGTGGTTCTCAGAAGAAGCCAAACGTGCTTATGGCGAAGTTATACCTGCCCCCACGACAGATCGACGTCTGTCTGCTATTCGCCAGCCTGTAGGGGTATGCGCTGCAATTACGCCGTGGAACTTCCCTATTGCGATGATTACAAGAAAAGCAGCACCAGCCCTAGCGGCAGGCTGTGGCATGTTGATCAAACCCTCTGAGCTTACCCCTCTTACTGCAATTGCTGTTGTTGAATTAGCTTATCAGGCAGGCATCCCAAAAGAACTGCTTCCTGTAGTGGTATCAGAGCAGGCAGCTGAGTTTGGCCAAGTACTAAGTACTGATCCTAGGATTAAGAAAGTTTCTTTTACGGGCTCTACGCGAGTCGGGAAGATTTTGATGAAACAAGCCAGTGACTCTGTCAAAGCGGTTTCGATGGAGTTAGGTGGTAATGCACCTTTTATTGTATTTGAAGATGCAGATTTAGATGCGGCGGCGGAAGGGCTTGTCGCTTCGAAGTTCCGTAATGCAGGGCAAACATGTGTTTGTACCAATCGGCTGTATGTCCATGAAGATGTAAAACAAGCTTTTATTGAAAAAGTATTGTCGAAGTTAAACAAATTACAGCTTGGTAATGGTTTAGAGAAAGGTGTCACATTAGGTCCTGTTATTACGATGGCTTCTAAACATCGCCTAGAGGCAGTGATCGATCAAGCCGTACAAGAAGGAGCTTCTATTGCCAACTCTCCGCAGAGACGCCCTGGGCGCTTTATGGAGCCCGTTCTTTTGGATAGCGTCAAGCAGCATATGTCGATTGTTCAGCAAGAGCTATTCGGGCCTGTATTACCTATTATTACCTTTGAGAATGATGAGCAAGTTCTCGGAATGGCGAATGACACAGAGTATGGTTTGGCTTGTTACTTCTACACGAATAACTTCAAGCGTATTGTTGCTTTCAGCGAAGGTCTGGAATACGGCATGGTTGGTGTCAATGAGGGGATTATTTCTACTGAGGTGGCCCCGTTTGGTGGAGTGAAAGAGTCAGGAGTTGGCAGAGAAGGTGCGAAACAAGGGCTCGATGAATATTTGGAGACAAAGTATATTTGTCTCGGTGGTTTAAGCTGAGTTGGTTGATTTAAGCAAAAAGCTGGGTTTTACCTGGCTTTTTTGATCTGGGAGATGTGTGCCACCCACTATGATTATTATTTATTGGTGAACATTGCTTATGGTGGGACTATCGATAGAAAGCAGAGTTGTTGGTGAGCAGATATTCCACTCTAAGTTAAGCGATGCCTTCAAGGTAATGATCTAAACTCTGATTTTCTTTCCTGAGTGACATGAGTAGAAAAGAGTTTGACTTTAAACCAATGCAAAAAAGCCGTATCAAGAGATACGGCTTTTTCTAATATGGCTCCTCCTACTGGACTCGAACCAGTGACCTGCGGATTAACAGTCCGTCGCTCTACCAACTGAGCTAAGGAGGAACAAATTTTAATAAGTGGTGCCGACTACCGGAATCGAACTGGTGACCTACTGATTACAAGTCAGTTGCTCTACCTACTGAGCTAAGTCGGCACATTTTCGTTAATAAGTAATCAACTTACTAACTGAAAAATGGCTCCTCCTACTGGACTTGAACCAGTGACCTGCGGATTAACAGTCCGTCGCTCTACCAACTGAGCTAAGGAGGAATTGTCTTTTTAAAAGAATAAATGGTGCCGACTACCGGAATCGAACTGGTGACCTACTGATTACAAGTCAGTTGCTCTACCTACTGAGCTAAGTCGGCACACTATATTCTTTAACTATTGTTCGTGCTAAGCACCAACAATTAATAAATTGTGGTGCCCGGAGGCGGAATCGAACCACCGACACGAGGATTTTCAATCCTCTGCTCTACCGACTGAGCTATCCGGGCGACGAGGTGTATTAAACGGTTTTTCGGCTCTTAGGTCAACCATAAAATTAAAATAAAATATCGTTTGATGAAAATGTGCTCGGAGTGGGCTGTTTTTATGCATTTTTGATACAAATCCACCATCAACTAAGCTTTCTTTAATGGAAAGATAGGAGTTTGAAAGTAGAGTAAATGGATAAAAACAAAAAAAGCACGCTTGAAAACGTGCTTTATACTAAACAATTGACTTTAACCTAGTTCTTTACAGAGAACTTGTTTACCCAACCTTCTAGCTCATCCGCCAGCGAAGCTAAACTTTGAGTGCTTGATTGACTCTCCGTTACCACAGAGTTGAGCTGGCTTCCGCTTTCCTCGATAAGATTTACGCGCAGCGCAATATCATCGCTAACCTGAGTTTGTTCGGCTGCTGCGGTCGCGATCTGCTGACTCATTGCGGTGATAGATTCTAACGCCGTTACAATTTGCTGCAGAGCTTCAGAGGCATTCTTAGACTCTGTTACTGTGCCCTCACTGGTTTCTGCACACACTTCCATTGTGTGAATAGCGTTACGGGAACCTTCTTGCAGGTTGGAGATCATATGCTGAATCTCTTTAGTGCTATCTTGTGTTCGGCCTGCCAGGTTACGCACCTCGTCGGCAACAACGGCAAAGCCTCGACCTTGCTCTCCGGCACGTGCTGCTTCAATGGCAGCATTGAGTGCGAGTAAGTTTGTTTGCTCTGCAATATCGCCAATTACATCGAGCACTTTCACTATACTATTTACATCCTGATCTAGATCGGCGACCGCTTTACTTGCAGTATTTAATTGAGAAGCCAAACCTTGAATGTTTTCAACAGTACTGTGAATCAGCTTCTGAGTATGCTGACTTTGTTTATCGGCTTCGTCTGTGTTGTTTGCTGTATCACTTGCCGAGTTGGCAACATGGTTGGCTGAAGATGCCATTTCAGTCATCGCAGTGGCAATCATTGCTGTTGACTGCTGCTGAGATACGGTGAGATCGGCAATCGTATTTGAGCGAGATTCTACGGCAGATAACTCAGCGCGCAGTGCGTGCATGGATTTCTCAAGGTTTGTCACCATGCTGGCTAGCGATTGACTCATATCTTGCACCGCACGATAGATACTTCCTCTCGGCGCCACTGCATCAAAACTGGTCTGAATGTCGCCTTGTGCGACAGCTTGAACGGCTTTGCGCACATCGTTTGGCTCTCCACCAAGTAGATTGAGCATCTTGCGAATCGAGATTATCAGGCCACCGAGAATACTCCCCGCGATAACTAAACACAGTACAAGCTGCCATTGAGCGGTAGCCCAGAAGCGAGCATTCACCTCATTAAAGCCGATCCCTGTACCTACAACCCAGCCCCAATGTGGTGTTTTCTCGGCAATAGAGTGTTTTTCTTCAATGCTTCCGTCGGCCTGCTTTTGACTCCAAGTATATTCGATGATTTGACCTGTTTTGCGCCCCAAAACATCTAAGATAAGTTGGCCGACGCTGTTGCCATCTCCATCACGAAAGTCGTGAAAGCTTGTTCCATGTAATTGAGGGTCAAGCGGAGCTGCAACAAAAATCATGTTCTCATCTGCGACATAAACGTATTCGTTGTCTTTGTAGATATTATTACGGAGTAGGCGAGTGGCTAATGATTTCGCTTCGTCCTCTGGCATTTTGCCTTCGATAGCCATTTTTTCTACTTCGGTAAGAATGCTGTACGCACTTTTGAATAGCTCAGTAACCCGAGCTTTGTTATCAAGGTTACTTGCGACGCGAAGTGTCCATAAGCCCGTTGCGGTCAGTGCTAGGAGTGCTAGCAATATGATCGCAGATAATAAATAGGCTTGAGTTTTTAGTTTCATATTTAGCTCACAAATAAAGTGTCATCACTATGCAAGGCATAGCTAAAAGAAGAAATGTAATAACTCGGGCATCTTAGTGAAGATGAATATGAGCGCATACTAGTGCGTATTGAAATTATGATGAGGATTAAATTTTTAGCGTAAAATAAGTGTTTTTTAGAGATTGGGCTTAATATTTTGCGATGCTAGAAACAGAGAAACAGAGAAACAAAGAAAATGAAATGAGCGTAGGGCAGATGCCAAAAAGCCGCATCAAAAGATGCGGCTTTTTAAAAATGGCTCCTCCTACTGGACTCGAACCAGTGACCTGCGGATTAACAGTCCGTCGCTCTACCAACTGAGCTAAGGAGGAATTATTCGTGTATCGTGTTTAGCAATGACACCAAATAATGGTGCCTCGAGGCGGAATCGAACCACCGACACGAGGATTTTCAATCCTCTGCTCTACCGACTGAGCTATCGAGGCAAAAGAATGGTGCCGACTACCGGAATCGAACTGGTGACCTACTGATTACAAGTCAGTTGCTCTACCTACTGAGCTAAGTCGGCACACTTTATTCTTTTTAGAAGAGATGAACTCTTCGTTTTAAGAATCTCATTCATATGAAATTCTTGAAGTTGGCTCCTCCTACTGGACTCGAACCAGTGACCTGCGGATTAACAGTCCGTCGCTCTACCAACTGAGCTAAGGAGGAACTATTCTGTTTTGTGTCTTGCCAATGATTTAAATTAAGCAAGCGCACCAAATATGGTGCCTCGAGGCGGAATCGAACCACCGACACGAGGATTTTCAATCCTCTGCTCTACCGACTGAGCTATCGAGGCAAAAGAATGGTGCCGACTACCGGAATCGAACTGGTGACCTACTGATTACAAGTCAGTTGCTCTACCTACTGAGCTAAGTCGGCACACTTTATTCTTTGTGCTTTTGTCCGTGTTATAACATTTCGTTAAGACACCAACAAATCAAATTGTGGTGCCCGGAGGCGGAATCGAACCACCGACACGAGGATTTTCAATCCTCTGCTCTACCGACTGAGCTATCCGGGCGACGGAGCGCTATTAAACGGATTTTCCCGCTTTGCGTCAACCACTTTTTTTAAATAATTTCAAAAAAGTGCTTGTTCGAACGCTTTTTATTCAACTGTCACTACAAAGTTTGCTTTGAGTTAAATTCCTTTTTGAAATTTGTAACTTTTTCTAGGTAACGACGTGCTTCTGCGTTCGGGTGTTTCTTAGTTAGTGCCCAATAAACTTGGTTGGGTTGCAACGAATTAAGATCTTGCATTGCGCGTTTGCGATCGCTGCGATGGAATGTGTTTAAAACACCTCCAGTACCGCCATTGTAAGCGGAAATCATACTGTACTCGAGAGAGGTAGGGTGATGGACTTCTCTTAAATAACGATTTTTTAAGATGTAGAAATACGCAGTACCGGTATCGATGTTGTTTTCTGGATTAAACAAATATTCAGGGCTTGGTTGGCCTGAGCGCTTTTTCACGAGCTTGAATACGTCTCGACCGGCGGTTTTAGGTACAACTTGCATTAAGCCATACGCATTTGCCCAACTTACTGCGTACGGGTTGAAGCTGCTCTCGGTTTTAATAATGGCGTATATCAAATCTTCTGGAATATCGTATTTTTTGGAAGCTCGGCGCACGATATCGGCGTATTGGTAGCTGCGTGTTGAAAAATGATCTTCAACCATGGGGATTTCGACGTAATACGCTTTCTTGAAATCAACGTCTTTGGTCTTGATCTTGTTTGCGATGAGATACTCCGCAAATCGGTTTGCCCGCCAAGACCACTGAATTGGCTTATTGTCTTGATCGACAACTTGTTTATACAGAAATGGTTGCCCTTCTAACGTGATTCCTTTTGAGGAGAACAAGTCGACGTGAGCTGGATCGTCTGGCGTGAGTAAGGTAGTGACAATCGCCTCTTTGAGGTGCTTTTGGGGCTCGGTCGGTGATACGGTTTCAATCGTGATCACGCCTTTGCGAAAGTCGACTTCGGCACGGCTAAGGTAGTTATCGATATATTTGACGTAATTACTTTTGCCTGCGTACTTAATTTCTTTTTTACCCCAGCGCTTTTGAATATTACCAGAGAAACTATTGATCAGGGCATCCAACGCGGCGGTATCTTTTTCAAATTGTCCAGGTAGCTCAGCTAAGTTATTGGCAAAACGGTTTGTGGGCTCGTAGTTGACGTCATAAATCTTTTCGACGAATTCACGGCTACAGCCAGCCATTAAAAGTGCGGCAGCAATAAAGACAATTTTTTTCATAAGTATCAGGGCTATTGAAGGTAATAGAAAAATGACACCACAAGTGGTTGTGATGTCATTGTTTTAACTCAAGCAACTTTATTCGCTCGGCGGTGTGTAACCTTCGATATGAACGTCTTTTCCTTCAAAGAGGAAGTTTACCATTTCTGTTTCGATCAGTTTTCGGTGCTCTGGATCCATCATGTTGAGTTTCTTTTCGTTGATCAACATGGTTTGTTTGTGTTGCCACTGAGCCCACGCTTCTTTCGAGATGTTGTCGAAAATGCGTTTACCTAGTTCACCAGGGTAAAGTTGAAAGTCTAGACCTTCGCCTTCTTTTTTTAGTCGAGCACAAAATACAGTGCGGCTCATAATGACTCCTTGTATTCAATTAACGAAGTTCGTGGGGTAGCGCTTCCAGCAATAGTTTTACTGGCGCGGCTAAACCGACTTCTTCAGGTTTAGATAAGTTATACCAAAGACCTTTGTTGCCTTCCATTATCACGTCCGGTTGCTTTGATAAATCAATCAAAATTGGCGTGATATCTAGGTGGTAATGGCTGAATGTATGACGAAAGGTAATCAGTGTTTGCTGCTGCTTGATATTGCTGGCTTGAATGCCACGTTGATCCAGTAGCAATTCAATGTCGCTTTCTACATCCACATGTTCGGTTTGTGGGAAGCAAAATAAGCCACCCCAAATGCCTGTTTGTGGTCTTTGTTCTAACCACACCTCATGACCATTTTCGGTGTTGTGGTGAAGCATTACAAAACGAGTTTGCTTGATTGGCTTGTCTTTTTTCGGTTTTTTACTCGGGTAGTCGAGCACATTGCCTTGTTGTTTTGCCACACACAGAGCCGCAACAGGGCAGAGGCTACATTTGGGTTTGCTGCGTGTGCAGACCATTGCGCCCATGTCCATCATTGCCTGGTTATACTTATCTACGTCCGTTTGTGGGGTATGCGTTTCGGCAATTTCCCACAGCTGGTTTTCAACCTTTTTTTGTCCTGGCCATCCTTCGACTGCGAAACAGCGGGATAGGGTGCGCTTCACGTTGCCATCAAGAATCGCATGTGGTTGTTTATACACAGACGATAAAACGGCGGCTGCGGTAGAGCGGCCAATCCCCGGTAAGGCGTTCATTTTCTCTATATCAAGAGGAAACTCACCATTGTATGTAGAGGCGACCTCTTGTGCTGCTTTGTGAAGGTTACGGGCTCGGGCGTAATACCCTAAGCCAGTCCAAAGGTGTAGGACTTCATCTTGCTCAGCATTGGCAAGATCGAGCACGGTTGGAAAACGCTCTAAGAAACGTTGGTAATACGGAATAACCGTAGTGACCTGAGTTTGCTGAAGCATGATTTCAGACAACCAGACACTGTATGCGGTCTTATTTTGTTGCCACGGAAGATCTTTTCTTCCATATGCGTCATACCATTCTAGGATGGCATTGGCGAAAGGTGTCACGACTTGCTCTGTATTCTATTATTGGTTAGGTGCAAAATTGCACCACATAATGGGCAAGAAGTACAACGGATAAACAGTAGGGATATAAAGAGGTGTGCTATTGCTTTTGGGCTGCCATAGGCCAAGAGCTCAACAAATACTTGCACCTCAGTAAATTCTTTGGATAATCCCCGCTTTGATTAATCAATGTGCAGGCAAAATCAATGAGTGAAGTAACCACTAACGAATACAACGAAGACGGAAAGCTGATCCGCAAAATCCGCAGCTTTGTGCGCCGTGAAGGGCGTTTGACTAAAGGTCAAGAGAGCGCGATGAATGAATGCTGGCCAACGATGGGTATTGACTTCAAAGCTGAACTTCTCGATTGGAAAGAAGTGTTTGGCAACGATAACCCAGTAGTGCTTGAGATCGGTTTTGGTATGGGTGCTTCATTGGTTGAAATGGCAAAGAATGCACCAGAGAAGAACTTCATTGGTATCGAAGTACACAGCCCGGGTGTTGGTGCTTGTCTTGCGGATGCGCGTGAGGCGGGAGTTACTAACCTGCGTGTGATGTGCCATGACGCAGTGGAAGTGTTTGAGCATATGATTCCAAACGGCAGCCTATCGACACTGCAGTTGTTCTTCCCAGACCCTTGGCACAAGAAACGTCACCACAAGCGTCGCATCGTTCAATTAGGTTTTGCTGAAATGGTTCGTGAGAAGCTGATCCCTAATGAAGGTGTTTTCCACATGGCGACAGACTGGGAAAACTACGCAGAGCACATGATTGAAGTGATGAACCAAGCGCCAGGTTTCGAAAACATTGCTAAAGATGGTGATTTCGTTCCTCGTCCAGACGACCGTCCTTTAACGAAGTTTGAAGCTCGTGGTCACCGTCTTGGTCACGGTGTGTGGGATATCAAATATAAGCGTATCGCGTAACTAGAGGAGTTCATGGGATGTACCATTACGCGATATTAGCGAATCCGGGTCATAACCGAATTTACTTTGATAGCGCAATGACCATTGCCTGTTCAGAGCTAAAAGCAATTTTAGCTTCACAAGGCGTGGATGTGACAGAAATTGGTAGTAAAGAGGTTGGCTTACCTGCAGCGTTGGTGTTTTCTTGTCAGGAAGCTCTAAGCGATGAGCAGACGCGAAGAATCGCAGCCTCTTCGATTTACTATGCACTATTTGAAGTGCGCGAAGATGGTTTACTTCGACCAATTCAAGCGCCAGCGTTCAATACTTTCCCGGAAAGCATGAGTCAGATTCTGCGTTATACCGGGAAAACAAACGAGCAGTTTACTCGCTTGATGGTGAATATCGGCATTAGTGCGTCCAATACGGGAAGTGAGCAGCTGACCTTAATGGATCCAATGTGTGGTAAAGGTACAACCTTGTTTGAAGGCTTGATCCATGGTTTGAACGTGGTGGGGGTAGAGATCAATGCCAAGTGGGTGCAAGAGATCCAGACCTTTATCGTTAAGTTCATGAAGAATGGCCGCTTTAAGCACAAAGTGAGCAAAGAAAAGCGCACTGCGGGTGGCAAGAAAGTGGCGGATGGTTTCGTAGTTGAAGCTGCAGCAAATAAAGAAGATTACAACCAAGGCAATCTTCAGTTTATGAAGCTGTATTCGGCTGATACTCGTATCGCTGATCAAGTCGTGAAAAAGAACTCAGTTGATGTGATGGTGTCTGATCTGCCTTATGGTGTGCAGCACGGCAGCAAAAATGCCAAGGACAGCAAACTGAACCGCAGCCCACTAGAGCTTTTAAAAGAGGCTCTGCCTGCATGGAAAGTGGTACTGAAAAAACAAGGTTCAGTGGTGTTGTCTTTCAATGAATTTACGTTGAAATGGAAAGACGTCGCGGCATTATTTGAAGAGCAAGGTTGGAAGGTACTTTCAGAAGAGCCTTACATCGGTTATCTTCACCGTGTTGATCAATCTATCAACCGCAATATTATTGTGGCAGTAAAACCATAATCGACTTGAGTCGAACGAACCCTATGGAAAAGCCAACGACACGTTGGCTTTTTTTACCTCTGAGCTCAACGAGTTCTCTTGTAAATAGAAGGTAGAGAATGAAACCGACAGTGGAAATTTTGACAGATATTTTGGCGGAAGTGCGCCCTTTGATCGGCCAAGGCAAAGTGGCTGATTACATTCCTGCTCTGGCAAAAGTACCCAGCAACAAGTTAGGTATTGCGGTATACACCAACGAAGGTGAGGTTATTAAGGCGGGCGATGCCGATGAACCTTTCTCTATACAATCTATTTCAAAAGCATTGAGCTTGACGTTAGCGATGTGCTTGTACAAGCAAGAAGAAATTTGGTCTCGAGTGGGAAAAGAGCCTTCGGGGCAGGCATTTAACTCGCTAATCCAGCTAGAAATGGAGCAAGGTATTCCTCGCAATCCTTTTATTAATGCTGGAGCGATAGTTGTGGCGGATCTGTTGCAAACTCGCTTATCTGCTCCTCGTCAGCGCCTATTGGAATTTGTACGTCAGCTTTCTGGTGATACTCATATTGTGTATGACAAAGTCGTCGCGGCATCCGAAATGATGCATGGTGATAGGAATGCGGCGATTGCTTATCTCATGCGCTCGTTTGGTAACTTCGAAAATGAAGTAATCCCAGTGCTGCAAAACTACTTCCACGCTTGTGCACTGAAGATGAGCTGTGTCGACTTGGCTAAAACGTTTAGCTATTTGGCAAACAAGGGCACATCGGTACAAACGGGTAAGCCTGTAGTTTCTCCTGTGCAAACCAAACAACTTAATGCGCTGTTAGCAACGTGTGGCCTGTATGATGGCGCGGGCGAGTTTGCTTATCGTGTTGGCATGCCTGGTAAGTCTGGTGTCGGTGGTGGCATTATCGCGGTAGTACCTGGCGAAATGACCATTGCAGTATGGTCTCCAGAGCTTGACCCTTCAGGTAACTCCCTTGCTGGTACTAAGGCGCTTGAATTGCTATCGGAGCGAATTGGCCGTTCGATTTTCTAATGTTGAATGTTCTATATAAAAAGCCTCTCAATTGAGAGGCTTTTTTGTTTTTGGGCTGCGTTACTCTTCGCTTTCTTCGGCCATAAAGGCTTCGAGCAAGTCATTAAGGAAGAGCTTCCCTTTTTCAGTAATTTGCCAATGAGTGGCGGTTTCACTCAAGTAGCCCATTTCTAACGCCCAATCGATGGTTTCTTGAATCGTACTGAGCGGCAAGCCTGTGGTGTCCACGTAATCTTGCTTCGGGCATGCTTCCATTAAGCGGAATCGGTTCATAAAGAACTCGAATGGACGATCTTCATCCGCGACGACATGTTCCGTATGCAGATAAGGTTTGACCATATTTTGATAAGCCGCTAAATAGCCACGCGGGTGTTTTACCTTTGTCGTTCGAATAATACGTCCGTCGGTAAAACTGAGTTTGCCATGAGAGCCACAACCGATACCAAGGTAATCGCCAAAGCGCCAGTAGTTGAGGTTGTGCTGACACTGATAGCCCGGCTTGCTGTAACCCGAAATTTCATATTGCACATAACCCGCGGCTGCAAGTTTTTGGTGTCCGAGCTCGAAAATATCCCACAAATCATCATCATCAGGTAGCGTTGGTGGCTTGTAGTAAAACATGGTGTTTGGCTCGATAGTGAGCTGATACCAAGAAAGATGCGGCGGTGCCAACTCAATCGCTTTGTCCAAATCTGCCAAGGCTTGTTCGATGCTTTGATCAGGTAAGCCGTGCATGAGATCGAGGTTAAAGCTGTTCAAACCGATTTGGTGCGCTAATTTAGCAGCATTGACGGCTTCGTCTTGGCCGTGAATGCGCCCCAAGCGCTCAAGCTTCTGTTGCTCAAAGCTTTGCACGCCGATAGAGATACGCGTTACACCAGCTTTGCGGTAGCCAACGAAACGCTCTGCTTCGATAGTGCCTGGGTTCGCTTCCATGGTGATTTCGATTTCAGGCTTGAACGGAATACGCGCTTCAATGCCCTTAAGTAGGCGCTCGATGCCTTCTGCCGAAATCAAACTCGGCGTACCACCACCAATGAAGATTGAATGCAGTGGACGTGGCGCTTCGTTAAGGCGGTATTTCTGAATGTCAGTATCCAAATCTTCTAGAAGGGCACTGATGTACTCTTCTTCTGGGATCTCGGCTTTAAGCGCGTGAGAGTTAAAGTCGCAATACGGGCACTTTTGTACACACCAAGGGATGTGTACATACAAACTGAGTGCTGGGGGCGTTAACATGGTCTAATTCGCTCGTGATTACTGAGACACTTGCTCAGACAGTTGAGCAAACAACGACTTGAGCGCTTTACCGCGGTGAGACAGTTGTTTTTTACGTGCAGGTTCAAGTTCGGCTGACGCACAGTTGTTTTCAGGAACAAAGAAGATTGGGTCGTAGCCAAAGCCATTTTCACCGTGCGCTTCAGTTAGAATGCGGCCTTCCCATTTTCCGTGGCAGACGATAGGCGTTGGGTCGTTCTCGTGGCGCATGAGGACTAATACGCAGTGGAAACGTGCTGTACGTTCTGCTTCTGGTACGCCTTCCATTGCCGATAGCAATTTTTCTAGATTCTCTTGATCAGATGCGTTCTCGCCTGCGTAACGTGCAGAGTAAATGCCCGGAGCGCCTTTTAAGAAATCGACTTCTAAGCCAGAGTCGTCTGCAATCGCAGGAAGCCCTGTTTCTTGTGCGGCATGGCGAGCTTTGATGATCGCGTTTTCAATGAAGGTTGTACCCGTTTCTGCTACTTCCGATACATTGAATTCACTTTGCGCTAATACTTCAAAACCGAAGTCAGACAATAAATCTGCCATTTCACGAACTTTGCCTTGGTTACCGGTTGCTAGCACAATTTTTTTCATGGGAATCTCTTTTAATAGTGATAGAGGAGAACAAATCGTTCTCCTCTAGATATTCTTTAACTAATAAGTGGTTTTTAGCCTGCTTAGATCCAAAAGCTTTTGGATCATCACAACCCAATTACTCTTCAACATAAAACTTCTGGGTGAATTTAAGCTTACCTGAGCCTTTGTTTCCAGCTTTTACGTCAATATCGAAAGTAAAAGTTTCTTCGTGGGTAATTGGTAGTTCGGCTAAATAGTATATCGCATTGCCTTCTTTGACTTCACGAAAGGACAAGGTCTGAGTTTGGCCGATGAGGTTTTTCGCGCGTCCAGCAATTTTTGCTTCTAATGCAGGTTTACCCAATGAAGCTCTATCTAGCACGCTAATATTAACCACAGCGAGGTATCCATTACGCTTGATATCGTAGCTACGTGCGACTTTCGGTGTTAAGAATGTCGAGTTAAACGCGACATAGTGTACTTCGATATCTTTCATATTTTTAAACTGATCGGCGAAGCTTGGTAACGACAATAGGCTGATCAGTAATGCGGTAATCCATTTGCTCATTGTTACTTCCTCAAAGCACTTGTTATAAAACAACCATAGCCGCAATTTTACCTTGGTCACGGGGTAAAAATGCGAACTCAGTCATTGGTACTAGTAAGTGTGGTACAAAATTGTAAATAAAAAGCCATCATAAGATGGCTTTAATTTCTGTCGGTATCTGGGTAGGTGATTCTATCCGAATTTGTTTGTGCCGTCCTAATTCACCTTTTTCTATGTGAACCAAACCCTTAGCGATTTTAAACTGCTTGGCTAAGAACTTAGTTAGGTGCGCATTAGCTTTGCCATCGACAGGTGGAGCAGTAATGGCGATTTTGAGCTCTTCATCATGCAAGCCAACAATTTTATCGCGGCTTGCTTTAGGTTGAATATAGAGCTTGAGGATGATGTCGTCGCCATCTTGCCAAACTGCGGCTGACATTATAATTGGAACCAAATTGGACCAATGATATCGCCCATCAAGAAATTCGCGAACTGCAAGCCGATAAACAGCACCAGTACGCTCAAATCAAGACCACCAATAGCCGGAATAATACGACGGATTGGTGCGCACATTGGCTCGGTTAATTGATGGAATACGTACTCGATAGGGCTGCGACCTTGGCTTACCCAGCTCAAAATTGCACGGATCAATAGTACCCAGAACAGCAGACCTCCAGCGGCTTTGATTAATGATAACAAGCCCAAGAACAAGAAATCAGCGCTGAAAGAGACGGAACCGTTCGAAGCTATCAGGATCAGAACGACAAATTTAAGCACACACAACACGTAGGCAAACAACACTGTTGCTAGGTCAATATTCCCCACGGAAGGGATAATGCGGCGCAGTGGACCAATGACCGGCTGAGTCGCTTTTACTATGAATTGCGAGAATGGGTTGTAGAAGTCTGCGCGTGCAGCTTGCAACCAAATTCGCAAAATTACGACCATGATGTACAGGTCAAATAGGGTTGAGATGAGAAAACTCATTGAATTCATAAGGTACCCTTAACAAGTGATGGATGATACTAAACGGAGTTCATCCAAATAATTAAAACAGTTTTTCCATTTCTTCCGCGCGAGCCACAGCAGCTTGCATGGCTTTAGCAACAATATCTGAAAGTTGATGTTCGTTGAATGTATGCAGTGCTTCTGCCGTTGTCCCACCTTTCGATGTCACATTCTCACGCAGGGTCGATAGCTCAGTTTCTGGGTTGCTAACCACCATACTGGCCGCGCCCAATGCAGCTTGCTGAACCAATAGTCGAGCGGTGTCTTTATCAAAGCCTTGAGCAATCGCTTCTGCTTGCATCGCCTCCATAAACAGGAAGAAGTATGCCGGAGCACTGCCAGCTGCGGCAATCACATTATTGATGCCAGACTCTTGCTCAACCCAACATACTTTACCGACCGCTTCCATTAACTCTGCAGCAAAAGCTTTGTCTTGCTCAGTTACATGGGCTGGTGCGAATAAACCACTCATGCCCAACCCAAGTTGTGATGGCGTATTTGGCATAACACGAACCAAGTTCAATTTGGTGTCTAGCATATCATCCAATCGTGAACAGTTGATGCCAGCGGCAATAGAAATCACCAGTTTATTAGTGAAATCGATCGCTTGCAGTGGTTTACAAACATCAGCCATCATTTGCGGTTTCACAGACAATACCACCACATCCGCCTCGGTCGCAGCTTGGATGTTATCGCTGGTGGTACGGATGCCAAAATCTTGTTCTAGCGGAAGACGGCGTGCCTCTGAAGGAGCTGTCGCGGTAATGTTTTGCGCTGGGTATCCGTTAGCAACCAAGCCAGAAACAATGGCTCTCACCATGTTGCCAGCACCAATGAAGGCGATTTTTTTATGTTCCATTTGTCTGATTTCCATCATGATATTTAGAGTTTGTTGTGCGCTCAGGTGTATAATGGCGCCGCTGTTACTTACTGCTCCTATTGGCGAGTAAGATGATTGCGCGATTTACTCTTTAATTTAACGACGAATTTATGTCGCTAGTGAGCGTTTTGTTGATTTAGCTGTAGTCTCGCACGCCGAAAATAGCGGTTCCAATACGAACCATTGTACTACCAGCTTCGATTGCAGCGGTCATATCACCACTCATTCCCATTGATAATGTATCGATTTCTGGGAACTGTGCTTCGAGTGTTTGCTTCAATGTGGCCAACTTCTGAAACTCATGAAGCTGTGATTCGTAGTCAGACACGTTGGCAGGAATCGACATCAACCCTCTTAAAGTGAGGTTGGGTAGGCGAGAAATCAACTCCGCCAGCTCGAATACTTCCGCTTCGGTGACACCAGACTTAGATGCTTCACCACTGGTGTTAACCTGAATCAGAACTTGTAGCGGTTTAAGTTCGCTTGGACGCTGATCATTCAGGCGTTGAGCAATCTTGGTTCGATCTATGGTGTGAACCCAATCGAAATGTTCGGCAACAAGTCGCGATTTATTCGACTGAATCGGGCCAATGAAGTGCCATTCGATTCGATTATCTGGATAATGCTCGGCAAAGTGCTGAACTTTACTGACGCCCTCTTGGACGTAGTTTTCACCAAAGGCGGTTTGTCCCGCTTGGTAGGCTTCGAGAATTGCCTCGACAGGTTTAGTTTTGCTTACCGCTAGAAGTTGCACTGACTCTGGAGTTCGACCACATTTTTGCTCGTCATATCGAATTTGAGAGGTGATATGTTCAATATTTTGTTGAATACTACTCATAGCTGTACTTTAGACTTAAGGATTTTAAATGGATATCACTGAGTTACTGGATTTTAGTGTAAAACATAATGCCTCAGATCTACATCTTTCTGCAGGTGTCCCACCAATGGTTCGTATTGATGGGGATGTGAGAAAACTAGGCATTCCAGCGTTTACACACCAAGAAGTGCATCGTTTGGTTTTCGAAATCATGAACGATGCCCAACGCAGTGAGTTCGAAGAAAAACTCGAAGTCGACTTCTCTTTTGAGTTGCATAACGTTGGTCGTTTCCGTGTCAACGCTTTCAACCAATCTCGTGGCTGTGCGGCAGTATTCCGTACCATTCCAAGTAGCATTCCAACTTTGGAAGAGCTGGAAGCTCCCGAGATCTTCAAAAAAATTGCGAACGCTGAAAAAGGCTTAGTTCTGGTTACTGGCCCAACAGGTTCTGGTAAATCGACGACCTTAGCAGCCATTGTTGACTACATTAATCGTAATCACAACAAGCACGTACTCACAATTGAAGATCCGATTGAATTTGTTCACAACAACAATAAATGTTTGATCAACCAGCGTGAAGTACACCGTGATACGCACAGTTTCCAAAACGCACTGCGCAGCGCATTACGTGAAGACCCGGATGTCATTCTGGTTGGTGAGATGCGTGACAAAGAAACCATCAGCCTTGCATTAACGGCGGCGGAAACGGGGCACTTAGTGTTCGGCACGTTACACACCAGCTCGGCGGCAAAAACCATTGACCGTATTATCGATGTGTTCCCTGGCAGTGATAAAGACATGGTGCGCTCGATGCTTTCTGAGTCCCTTCGTTCGGTTATCGCGCAAAAGTTATTGAAACGTAATGGTGGTGGCCGTATTGCATGCCATGAAATCATGATGGCAACGCCTGCGATTCGTAACTTGATCCGCGAAGACAAAGTCGCGCAGATGTATTCGATCATTCAAACTGGTGCGGCTCACGGCATGCAAACCATGGAGCAAAATGCTCGTCAGTTAATGGCACAAGGTATGGTCGCTCGTGAAGAGGTCGATAGTAAGATCGGGTTAGAAGTGCAGCAATTCTCGTAATACGTAGGTGAACACGGAAGATGGATCTAAATAAATTTCTCGAAGGTATGCTGGCGCTGAAAGCGTCGGATCTTTACATCACGGTTGGTGCGCCAATTTTGTTTCGCGTGGATGGCGAATTGCGACCACAGGGGGAAAAACTTACCGAGAGTGATGTGGCGGCATTACTCGACAGCGCTATGGAGCCAGATCGGCGTCAGGAATTTCGTAAAAGTCGTGAGTCGAATTTTGCCATTGTGAGAGATTGTGGCCGCTTCCGTGTTAGTGCCTTTTTTCAACGGGAATTACCGGGTGTGGTGATTCGTCGTATTGAAACCAATATTCCCACCTTTGAGCAATTAAAGTTACCGTTAGTGTTGCAAGATTTAGCGATAGCCAAGCGTGGTTTGGTGTTGGTGGTTGGTGCTACTGGGTCAGGTAAGTCCACCACAATGGCGGCAATGACGGGCTATCGAAACAGCAACAAGACGGGGCACATTTTGACGGTCGAAGATCCGATCGAATTCGTGCATGAGCACAAGCGCTGTATCGTGACTCAACGCGAAGTTGGGTTAGATACGGAAAGCTATGAAGTTGCGCTTAAAAACTCGCTGCGCCAAGCACCAGATATGATTTTGATTGGTGAGATCCGTAGCCGTGAAACAATGGAATACGCGATGACGTTCGCCGAAACGGGCCATTTGTGTATGGCAACGTTGCACGCCAATAATGCCAACCAAGCTTTAGAGCGCATTCTTCACTTGGTACCGAAAGATCAAAAAGAACAATTCTTGTTCGACTTGTCGATGAACCTAAAAGGCGTGGTTGGTCAGCAGCTGATCCGAGATAAGAATGGGCAGGGGCGTCATGGTGTGTTTGAGATCTTGCTAAATAGCCCACGAGTATCTGATTTGATCCGTCGCGGAGATTTGCATGAGTTGAAGTCAACCATGGCTCGCTCAAATGAGTTTGGTATGCTGACGTTCGATCAATCTCTTTATAAGTTGGTGATGCAAGGTAAGATCAGCGAAGAAGATGCGCTGCACAGTGCCGATTCGGCGAATGATCTGCGCTTGATGTTGAAAACGCAGCGTGGTGAAGCATTCTCTACGGGCAGTTTGGCGAACGTTAAGATCGATATGGATTAATCCAATCCAGAAACAAAAAAGGTTGGCAGAAGCCAACCTTTTTTCATTGTGCTTGAAGTTTTTACTCACCCCAGAGGGCTTCAAACCAGCTTTCTAGAATCACCACCGCTGACTGGCAGTCAACATTCCCTTTCGATAGGGCTTTGTAGCCGCCCATGCTGAACAACTCCGCACGAGCTTCTGCTGTAGATAAACGCTCATCATGCAGTTCAACAGGTAAGCCGTATCGGCCTTGCAGACGCTTAGCAAATTTTCGTGCACGAGGGGTTATGGTCTCAAGGTCTTTGCCATGAAGATCAGTTGGTAAACCGACCACTAGCAAATCTGGCTGCCACTCTTTGATTTGCTTTTCGATATCGTCCCAATTTGGAATACCGTCATTGGCTTTAAAGGCTTTTAATGGGGAAGCTGTACCAGTAATTTCTTGGCCAATAGCGCTACCAATGCTTTTGGTTCCAAAGTCAAAAGCCATAATTGTGCGTGACATAAGGTGTCTCTATCTAATGTAACTGTATTTCGGACTAAGCATGTCCAGAGTCTGCTGAAAGATGACTGGGGTCGATGCCCAGCTTTTCGACCGCTTTCTTCCAACGCTCGTTGATTGGTGTATTAAAGATAATTTCAGGCGTCGCTTCAATGGTGAGCCAAGAGTTTTCGACCAGCTCATTTTCTAATTGGCCTGCACTCCAACCTGAGTAGCCAAGTGCCACTAAGTAATCACTTGGTTCTGCTTCTGTTCCTAACACCGAAAGAATATCACGTGAAGTGGTTACAGCGAGATCATCAGTCATTTGGACGCTGGACTCGTAGTAATCTTTAGGTTTATGCAGAATAAAACCACGATCTTCCGAGATTGGGCCGCCATTGTAGACTGGTCTATCTAGGCTGGCTTCAAATAGGCGCGGGTGTACTGGCTGAACTTCCACCTGCTTGAGCATGTTGCCGACGGTGATATCAACAGGAGCATTGATCATCAACCCCATAGCGCCGTCTTCGTTGTGCTCACAAACGTAGATCACGCTGTTTTGAAAGTACGGATCTTTCATCCCAGGCATGGCAACTAAAAAGTGATTTGTGAGATTCATACTCATATTGACCCTTAACTCTCGTAAATGCCCTTAAGCAAACATCATACAGTTTACCATCTAGGTATGTGCATGAGTTTGCTTAAGTTAATGTACTACGCTCTCTATTAACTGTAATACAGTTTGAGTTATTCGCCTTTTACTCGACGCTCAATCGCATCCATCAGTTTGCCAGTGATTGAGATGTCAAAAGCCGCTTCAATTTCGCGAATACAGGTTGGGCTGGTGACGTTGATTTCCGTTAGCTTATCGCCAATTACGTCAAGGCCAACAAAGATAAGGCCTTTTTCTTTCAGTGTAGGAGCCACAGTTTGAGCAATCTTAATATCGGTCTCGCTTAGTGGTCGAGCCTCACCTGTGCCACCAGCTGCAAGGTTACCGCGCGTTTCACCTTTTGCAGGAATACGAGCTAGACAGTAAGGCATTGGTTCACCATCTACGACTAAGATACGTTTGTCACCGTTGCTGATATCTGGCACGAAGGTTTGCGCCATTGCGTAGTTTTGACCGTGGTTGGTCAGTGTCTCGATGATTACAGAGACATTAGGGTCGTTTTCTTTTACGCGGAAGATAGATGCGCCGCCCATACCATCAAGCGGTTTTAGGATGACATCACCATGTTTTTCACGAAACTCTTTAATTTTCTCTGCTTTTCGCGTTACGATTGTCGTTGGTGTCAGCTCAGGGAACCACGCTGTAAACAGTTTTTCATTACAATCACGTAGACTTTGAGGTTTGTTAACGATCAGTGCACCTTGTTCTTCTGCACGCTCAAGGATGTAAGTCGCGTAGATGTATTCTGTGTCAAACGGAGGATCTTTACGCATTAGTACAGCGTCTAGCTCAGACAGTTCGATCGTTTGCTCTGATTTGAACTCGTACCAACCGTTTGGATCTTCTTTTAGCTCCACCACTTTAGTATCTGCAATGGCAACGCCTTGATCGAGATGCAGATCATTCATTTCCATGTAGTGGATTTCATAGCCGCGTCGTTGCGCTTCAAGCATCATGGCAAAGCTAGAGTCTTTTTTGATGTTAATGGACGAAATTGGGTCCATCACAATGCCGAGTTTGATCATTATTTTTCTCCGTTTAACCAAGATCGCCGAAACGAACTTGTAAGGCTGTAATTGCTGTCAGAGCCGCTGTTTCGGTGCGCAGAACGCGAGGGCCGAGTAGCGTTTCTTCAAATTGATATTCTCGAGTCATCTCGATCTCTTCAGACGATAAACCGCCTTCAGGGCCGATCAGTAGGCGCACTTTTTCAACCGGTGTTGGCAGTGTGTTGATTGAGTAGTTAGCACGAGGATGAAGATTGAGCTTTAAGCCATCGTACTCTTCTTTACACCACTCTTCCAAGCTCATAATTGGACGAATTTCTGGAACGACATTGCGTCCACACTGCTCACAGGCACTGATGGCTATTTTTTGCCATTGCGCGAGTTTTTTCTCAAAGCGCTTTTGGTCAAGCTTGACGCCACAACGTTCGGAAATCAGAGGTGTGATGGTATTGACGCCAAGTTCCACTGACTTTTGGATAGTGAACTCCATCTTATCGCCACGTGAAATAACTTGACCAAGGTGCAGGTCTAAAGGGGATTCAATACTGTTTTCTACACGCTCAGTAATGTTAACCAAAACCGTCTTTTTGCTGACTTCACTGATAACCGCTGGGAATTCTGCGCCGCTGCCGTCAAATAGGAGAACGTCTTGGCCTTCTTTCATTCGCAGAACACGGCCGATATGGCCTGCTGCGTCGTCACTTAAAGCAAGTGAGCCAAGTTGATGAATGGTTTCTGGATGATAAATTCGAGGGATACGCATGAGATTTCCAGCAAGAGAATAAACTTAAACCCTAACATGGATGCTTTCTACCGAAAAAACAAGGGGCAAGAAGCGTTTCAATATCAGTTATTGAAACGCTTCAAGGTAGAGGAGTACTAGAGTGCGCGACAGGCTTTTTGAACAAATGGGTTATGATTGCCTTGTACTTTGGCAATGCGCTCGTCACGCTCACATTCCCATTTATCGACTGGGTAGGTTTTGTTCCAAGCACTCATCAACTGCGTTTGCTGTTTTGATAATTTAAAGCCGTACTCTTTGCTCATGTATAGGTAGGTACGAGCAATCGAACCTCGAGCACGGTCTGGTGGCATGACTTTACGCTGCTTAAAGTTCACTTGCATCTCACAGCGACCATAACTCACGCCATCGATACCGTTCCATTGGCTAAAGTTGTAGTTCGAACGGTCACCGTTTACTTCACCAATGGCAGGGGTTAGGTTGTGCAGGTCTGCTTCCATCAAGCGAAAGGTTTTGTCTTTTTTCTTGCAGTTTTTACGTCCACCATCTTGCCAGCATTGACGCTGGTGGCCAAATTGCCACGCAGGTACCACATGCTCCCATTCGATTCGTGCGGCCCGCTTTTCCTGTTTACGGACTTGGTAACCGCAAGAGGCTAAATCTGGGGAGCCTTTTTTGCCTTGCCATTGAATGTTGCAGCCACAGTAAAAGCTCGTTGGATGGTCTTGATAAATTTTTACCGCCTCACGTTTGGCGGCAGAGAATGAACTTGGTGGCGCGGCAACCGCAGTGCTAGAAAGCGCGATAAGTAACAGAGAGAATAGGTATTTCATGATTAAAGTCTTTATAAAGTATGACTTTATTCATGATAACACGCATAAAATAGCTTTAGTGATGAGTAAGTTAACAATAAGTGGCGAAGGGAAGGTTTTGATAAACTCGATCTTTATTTTGGGAACGCAAGTAACACTATGAGATATAGATTACGATAACTGAACGCCCGTGAAGTTAAGTGGTTGGCGGCATTTTTGACAAGAGTACGTCGCCTCTTTGCGCAGCACTTTATTATGACGGCGAATCGATAGAGGGTAGGTCATACAACCACAACGATACTCAAAGGTTTTACCTTGAACGGATTTTACTTCAAAGCTGTGAGTGGTTTTGGCTGGCACTTTAAATACGGCTTCCATGACACCTTGCCATTCTTTGCCGTGAGGCCTAACTCGTCCGTAAACCTGATAAGTAATCAGGTGTGCCACCTCGTGAGGAATGACTTCATCTAAGAATGCTTGGGTGTTTTCGCGAAATAAAACGGGATTCAGGCGCACTTGATTCAATTGAAGGTAGGCTTTTCCTGCCGCTTTCCCGCGGACGTTGAAGGTGATTGTTGGAATAGGGAAAGAACGTTTGAAAGCTTGCTCTGCCATCGCGATGCAGTCCGCCATCACTTGCTTGGCTTTATAGCTTAGTTCTATATCCACAATTCACCTCGATAAATCAAATAAAAAAGCCCCCGCATTTGCGAGGGCCAGATCATAGCATCAGTTAATTATGGTGTGTGTTTTTTCTTGATGGTGGCATGGTAAGCATGCCATGTACCGTAGCCTAGAATTGGCATGGTAAACAACATTCCGATCCCGTAGGTCGAAAAGCCGATAAGAATACCGCCGCAGATGATCGCCGCCCAAACAATCATCGCTGGAATGTTGGATTTCACGGCATTAAAGCTGGTAAATACAGCGGTCATCATGTCTACGCGACGCTCCATCATGAGCGGAATAGAAAAGGCTGAAATGCTAAACACCACACAAGCCAACACAAAACCAACCAAAGAGCCGATGACAAGGAAGGGTAGGAACTCACTTAAAGGTGCCCCTTGAACAGAAGGGTAGAGTGCATGAAGTAGAGCGGCAATACGCATCCAAAATATCATACACACTGCGAGTAACACGGCGAATGCCCATTGAGATGTTGAGTTACGACCGATCGCTTTCATTGAATGGAACAAGCTTGCTTTGTGTCCGCGCTCTCTCTCCCAACTGGCATCATACAAGCCGAGCGCGAGAAATGGACCGATTAACATGTAAACAATCAAACTGGGCATGACGACCAAGTGTGTGCCCTGCCACTGTACGAGCAAAACAATGCCTATCGCAGCCGCCATAAAACAGATGCCATAGAAAGCACTGATGAGGGGCATTCGCACGAAATCATGCAGACCTAATGCGAGCCAATGAAAAGGTGCAGAAAGATTGACCGTATTGCACGGTATGGTTCTGGCGTATTCGTTGTCTGGCACTTCCTTTCGCTTGTTGTGGAAGTCCGATGGATTAACAGTTCGAGGCATAACTCCTCCTTGATTTATTCCCACATTATCCGCTTATACCAACTGACAGCGGTTTTTGTTCAGTCAAACTTGAAGCGACTTTTTCAAGTTTACATCTGAGCATTGGCTTAGTTTGGTATCGGCCATAAAGATGCCTGACTCATGTCATTACTTAAGTGTTGCTTCCACAGTCGCCAGCATCCGACGTCTCTATTTAAATTGGAATTAACAATATTTTAACTATTGGCGGAGATGGGATAATTTACAAATAATTGCTGAAAATTTATTCGGTATAAAAGTGAGGGAAAAACACAACTACTTCGTGAGGCGGGGCGGTATTAGTCGAAATGGCTGGATAAAAGTTGCTGAAAATAAAAAGCCCCCGCCATAGGCGAGGGCTTGATTGCTTCTTGCTTGGCTTGATTATTTGATGCCAGCGAAATCGCGTAGAAGTGCAGCTTTGTCTGTCGCTTCCCACGGGAATTCTTCACGACCGAAGTGACCGTAAGCCGCTGTCTTCTTGTAGATAGGTTGAAGAAGGTTAAGCATTTCTTGTAGGCCGTATGGACGTAGGTCGAAGAATTGACGAACTGCTTCAATGATGATGTCGTGAGATACTTTCTCAGTACCGAACGTTTCCACCATGATAGACGTTGGATCAGCAACACCGATTGCGTAAGAAAGTTGGATCTCACAACGGTCAGCCATGCCAGCCGCTACGATGTTTTTCGCTACGTAACGTGCTGCGTATGCTGCACTACGGTCAACTTTTGATGGATCTTTACCAGAGAACGCACCGCCACCGTGACGAGCTGCGCCGCCGTAAGTATCTACGATGATCTTACGACCTGTTAGACCACAGTCACCCATAGGACCACCGATTACGAAGCGACCAGTTGGGTTAATGAAGAAGTTTGTTTCTTTGTTGATCCACTCAGAAGGTAGCACTGGCTTAATGATCTCTTCCATTACCGCTTCACGCAGGTCTGAAGTTGAGATTGAATCACAGTGTTGAGTTGAAAGAACAACCGCATCGATACCAACGATGTTACCTTGATCGTATTGGAATGTTACCTGAGATTTTGCATCAGGACGCAACCAAGGTAGTGTGCCGTTTTTACGAACTTCTGCTTGCTTTTGAACAAGACGGTGAGAGTAAGTAATTGGCGCTGGCATTAGTACTTCAGTTTCGTTACAAGCGTAACCAAACATGATGCCTTGGTCGCCTGCACCTTGTTCTTTAGGGTCAGCTTTATCAACACCTTGGTTGATATCTGGCGACTGTTTACCGATTGTGTTTAGTACCGCACAAGAATCTGCGTCAAAGCCCATATCTGAATGTACGTAGCCGATTTCACGAACGGTTTCACGAGTTAACTCTTCGATGTCTACCCATGCTGAAGTCGTGATTTCACCACCCACCATTACCATACCGGTTTTAACGTAAGTCTCACATGCAACACGAGCCTTTGGATCTTGCTCTAGAATCGCGTCAAGAACCGCATCAGAAATCTGGTCTGCAATTTTATCTGGATGACCTTCTGATACTGACTCAGAAGTAAACAGGTGCTTAGCCATGTTAGCTCCACTATATCTGGTTTAAAACTGGGGAATGATAAACTCTCCAGCGCAAATTAATACTAATTTTTGTAGGTGTATCTACATCTAGACGTCTATTCTAAATTTGATTGCTCGAATTACAAGCTCTTTTTTGGTTTTTGTTATAACCAAACGTTTGCCTGATTTATTGATAATTTTAAGAACTTCGAACGATTTGGCGCGAAAGGTGCAATATTTGTGAGGTTTTGGACTGGAAAACGTTTGCACACCCAACAGGGCTTTGAGAGAATTATGACCTACTTTTCGTTTCGCTTAATGTACTCAGGAGCAGACATGTCGTCTCGTAAACATCTTGCCAATGCAATTCGTGCTCTAAGCATGGATGGTGTTCAACAAGCTAACTCAGGCCACCCAGGCGCACCAATGGGTATGGCTGATATCGCTGAAGTTCTTTGGCGCTCTCACCTAAACCACAACCCATCAAACCCAGAGTGGGCCGACCGCGACCGCTTCGTGCTATCAAACGGTCACGGCTCAATGCTTATTTACTCTCTACTGCACTTAAGCGGTTATGAGCTATCTATTGACGATCTGAAAAACTTCCGTCAATTGCACTCAAAAACCCCAGGTCACCCAGAGTACGGTTACGCGCCTGGTATCGAGACAACAACGGGTCCTCTTGGCCAAGGCATCACTAATGCTGTTGGTATGGCTATCGCAGAGAAAGCACTAGCGGCACAGTTCAACAAAGAAGGCCACGACATCGTTGACCACTTTACGTATGTGTTCATGGGTGACGGCTGTCTAATGGAAGGCATCTCGCACGAAGCATGCTCTCTAGCAGGTACGCTAGGTCTAGGCAAACTGATCGCGTTTTGGGATGACAATGGCATCTCTATCGATGGTCACGTTGAAGGTTGGTTCTCTGACGATACACCTAAGCGTTTCGAAGCTTACGGCTGGCACGTAATCCCAGCGGTAGATGGTCACGATCCTGAAGCAATCAACGCAGCGATTGAAGCGGCTAAAGCGGATCCTCGCCCGACTCTAATCTGTACTAAAACAATTATCGGTTTCGGTTCTCCTAACAAGTCTGGCTCACACGACTGTCACGGTGCACCATTAGGTCACGATGAGATTCAAGCGGCTCGCGAATACCTAGGTTGGGAGTACGGCCCATTTGAGATCCCGGCAGATGTTTACGCTGAGTGGGACGCAAAAGAAGCAGGTGCAGCGAAAGAAGCGGCTTGGAATGAAAAGTTCGAAGCATACGCAGCAGCTTATCCTGCAGAAGCAGCAGAGCTTAAACGTCGTCTAAACGGAGAGCTTCCAGCAGAATGGGAAGAAAAAGCGAACCAAATCATTGCTGATCTTCAAGCAAACCCAGCGAACATTGCATCACGTAAAGCATCGCAAAATGCACTAGAGGCGTTTGGTCAAATGCTTCCTGAATTCATGGGCGGCTCTGCTGACCTAGCGCCTTCTAACCTGACCATGTGGTCTGGTTCTAAGTCTCTAGAAACGGATGACTTCTCTGGCAACTACATCCACTACGGTGTACGTGAATTCGGTATGACTGCTATCATCAACGGTATCGCATTGCACGGTGGTTTCGTTCCTTACGGTGCGACATTCCTAATGTTCATGGAATACGCGCGTAACGCAATGCGTATGGCTGCGCTGATGAAAATTCAGAACATCCAAGTGTACACGCACGATTCTATCGGTCTTGGCGAAGATGGCCCAACTCACCAACCTGTTGAGCAAATGGCATCTCTACGCGTAACGCCAAACATGAGCACATGGCGTCCGTGTGACCAGGTTGAGTCTGCCGTAGCATGGAAACTAGCGATTGAACGTAAAGATGCACCAACAGCACTTATCTTCTCTCGTCAAAACTTAGCGCAACAAGATCGTACAGCTGAGCAAGTAGCGAACATCGCGAAAGGTGCATACATCCTGAAAGATTGCGAAGGCAAGCCAGAGCTTATCCTTATCGCAACAGGCTCTGAAGTTGAGCTAGCAGTAGAAGCTGCGACTCAACTAACAGCAGAAGGTAAGAAAGTACGCGTTGTTTCAATGCCATCAACGGATGCATTTGACAAGCAAGACGCCGCTTACCGTGAAGCCGTTCTGCCATCAGACGTAACAGCACGCATCGCTATCGAAGCGGGCATCGCAGACTTCTGGTACAAGTACGTTGGTTTCGATGGTCGCATCATCGGCATGACGACATTTGGTGAATCTGCACCTGCTGGTCAGCTATTCGAGATGTTTGGTTTCACGACTGAAAACGTAGTGAACACAGCAAAAGAATTGCTAGCGTAATTGCTAGATTGTCTCAATAGTCGAACGTAAAGGACGACTGTTAGATAATAAAGTTGGAAAGGCCATCATTGCGATGGCCTTTTTTGTTTTTTGTCAGGTTTTCCAACCTTGTGGAATGCTTTGGTGAATACAGTCTAAAAGTACGGATAAGCGCAGTGGTGGTCTTCCTGCAGGCGTATAGCAGTTAATGGAGATGGGCTCTGAAAGCCAACCTTCTAAGCAAGGTGTGATTCGACCCGGATGATGTTTCTCGTAGCCGCTTGCTGTCCAAGTTGGCAACAGTCCAATACCATGACCATTCGCGATGCTGTCGATCTGCATTGCGATGTTGTCGCTGTATAAGCGACTCACAAATGGCTCTAAAAAGAACTCACCGTGTTGAGGGTGTGTGAGCATTAATCCATTTTCTTGTACCGAGCCAAAATCGATCCACGGATGTGCTTTAAGCTCTTTGGGGTGCAGGATCGAACCGTGTTGTTCAAGATAAGCTGGAGAGGCAAAGGGCGTGTAACGAAATGAGCCTAATACCTCTTTGCGCCAATCGAGCTCTTTACGCTCACCGAGCCAGATGAACAAATCTGGGTCATGGTGCGCTTCAGAAAAGTCACTGGTAAGCTGAACCCTAACATCAGGATTATCGGCAAGAAAACCGTTGAGCACACCACCTAGCCAACTTCTAACTAATGCTGTGTGACAAACAATATGCAGCGGCCCTGAAACTTGGTTTGTTAAACCTTGAAGCGCGTCATAACTCTCTTCACTTAGCTCAAGAATCTGGCGACTGTAGTGGGCAAAAATTTCTCCCGCTCTTGTCAGAACTAATCGGTTACCTTGTCTTGCGGTGAGAGCCTGACCGAAATCTTCTTCTAATTGTGCTAAGCGACGACTCAGCGTTGATTTAGGCTGGTTAAGGGCCTTGGCAGCGGCGGTCAAACTCTTATGCTGATTGAGCGCATCAAAGGCTCGAATTGATGCTAAGTCGTGCATATTTCATTTACTCCTTACTGCGTTATGCACGGGTTCCATAAATGGGAAGAACCGTTCCATAACTCTCACTATGCATCTCATTCTATTTGTGAATAATTCACTTTCGAAAATAATAATCATTATCAATTATGGAGATGTAGATGTCTACTCTTAGACTGCCAGTTATTACTGCAACTGGTATTTTAGCCTTCGTCAGTGTCCCTCATGTGTTTGCCAATGATGCAGTTTCTAAAATGGAAACAGTGGTTGTAACTGCATCAAGTTATGAGCAATCTCAAGCGGACGCGCCTGCAAGTATTAGTGTGATTTCGCGTGAGGAGTTGGACTCTCGTTATTACCGCGATGTGACTGATGCACTAAAAAGCGTGCCTGGTGTTGTCGTGACAGGCGGTGGTGACACTACCGACATCAGTATCCGTGGTATGGGCTCCAAATACACTTTGATACTGGTCGATGGTAAACGTCAAAGCACACGTGAAACTCGTCCAAATAGTGACGGCCCTGGTATCGAACAAGGTTGGTTGCCTCCTCTTCAAGCGATTGAGCGAATTGAAGTTATCCGTGGTCCAATGTCGACGCTTTATGGCTCTGATGCGATTGGTGGTGTAATTAACGTGATCACGCGAAAAGACGCGATGGAGTGGACAGGTAATGTTCAGCTAGGCACGGTTCTGCAAGAAAACAGTCGCTCGGGCGGAGAGCAGAGCGCGAATTTCTTCGTCAATGGGCCGCTAGCCGAAAATCTATCTCTCCAAGTATACGGTCAGTATACCGCAAGAGAAGAAGACGATATTGAATACGGTTATGAAGATAAAGATATGCAAAGTATCTCTTCAAAACTGACCTACCAGATTAATGACCGCCATTCTGTGCAACTAGAAGGTGGCACATCGGCACAAAGTCGTCGCGGTAACGTTGGCCTTTCCGTACCAACGACGGGTTGCCGAAGAGGTTGTGAGGATTCACTCAACGAATATCGTCGTAATTATGTAACGCTAAGTCACAATGGCGACTGGGACTCGGTTGGCATCTCAGATACTTACTTACAAC
>Ga0207798_100121_pt1 | contig 31338 bp, 21 predicted proteins | sample TtanPargueraPR_8_FD_187278 | JGI IMG/M metagenome (GOLD analysis project Ga0207798, IMG submission 187278) | Anaerobic enrichment media microbial communities from Bioluminiscent Bay, La Parguera, Puerto Rico - Tt and E1 (SPAdes) | ecosystem: Environmental > Aquatic > Marine > Unclassified ... | reverse complement strand
CGGAACAGATAATTGCCCTTGAAGAACGAGTTGTGGCCATAGCTGGCGTGGGCAATCACCAGGGCCTGCATGGGCAGGGTGTTCTCTTCCATCAGGTAGGCGATACAGGGATTGGAATTGATCACAATCTCATAGGCCAGCCCCATCTGGCCCCGCTGATAGCCCTTGGAGGTTTGCAGAAACTGCTTGCCGAAGGACCAGTGATGATAGCCCACTGGCATGCCGACGGAGCTGTAGGCATCCATCATCTGCTCGGCGGTAATCACTTCAACCTGGTTCGGGTAAGTGTCCAGTCCGAACTCGGCGGCGCATTTGGCAATTTCCTCGTCGTATTTCTGGATCAGTTCGAAGGTCCATTCCGAACTGGTGGAAATGGGCGTACCTGCCTTGGGTTGTTCGCTCTCCGGTGCGTTCGGGCGATCAATCAGGCTGCTCATGCCGCTTTCCTCTCGAACAACTGTCGGAAGACCGGGTAAATGTCTCCAGGATCGGCAATCTGCTGCATGGCAAAGCTCTGGGGAAATTGCTCCATGATCTTCTCGTATTCGTACCAGAGCATCTGGTGATCCTGGGGTGTGATTTCGATATAGGAATAGTACTGAACCAGCGGCAGAATTCGCTCAGACAGCAGTTTGCCGCAGATGGGTGAGTCGTCGTTCCAGTTGTCGCCGTCGGATGCCTGGGCGGCGTAGATGTTCCATTCCGCTGGCGAGTATCGGGCTTCGACAATCCGGTGCATCAGTTTAAGGGCGCTGGAGACAATGGTGCCCCCGGTTTCCCGGCTGTAGAAGAACTCTTCTTCGTCCACTTCCTTGGCGCTGGTGTGGTGGCGGATAAACACCACTTCGATTTTCTTGTAGTTCTTCTTCAGGAACAGATACAGCAGGATAAAGAAGCGTTTGGCGATGTCCTTGTGCATCTGGGTCATGGAACCGGATACATCCATCAGGCAGAACATCACCGCACTGGTGGCGGGTTTGGGCTGCTTCAGGTGTTGCCTGTAGCGCAGGTCGATCTCGTCAATGAAGGGAATGCGTTTGACGTTGGCTTTCAGCCGCGCAATTTCCTCTTCCAGCACCTTGATCTGGTCTTCATGGCTGAAGGCCGGATCGAGGTCATTCGGCGCGCTTTTCAGCGCCTCGAGCTGTTTTTCCAGGTCCCGGATCTTTTTCTTGCGTGCGCCGCCCAGGCCCAGACGCCGCGCGTGGGCGCCCCGAAGGGAACGCACCACATCCAGCTTGGCGGGCACTCCCTGGGTGGTGAAGCCCGAGCGTACATAACTGAAGGCTTCGGTGTCCTTGAGTTTTTTCCGGGCCAGATTGGGCAGCTCCAGATCGTCGAACAGGAAGTCGAGAAACTCTTCCTGAGTAATCTGGAAGGCGAACTCATCCATGCCTTCTCCGTCCGGGCTGGCCTGGCCTTGCCCCTGGCCCTGGCCACCGCCGCTCTCGGGTTTGGGGATGGTGTCCCCGGCCACCCATTCCTGATTGCCGGGGTGCACCACCTCTCGCCGGCCACCGTGGCCATGGTGGAAGATAGGTTCGTCAATATCCCGGGCGGGAATGCTTACTTTCTCGCCCCGTTCGATATCGGTGATGGAGCGCTTCTGCACGGCATCCGACACCGCCTTCTTGATGTGGTGGCGGTAACGGCGTAGGAACCGTTCCCGGTTCACTGCGCTCTTGTTCTTGCCGTTCAGGCGCCGGTCAACAATGTGGGTCATACCCATGGTACTGCTCCCGCTGGCCGTTAATGGGATTTCCGGACGCGCAGGTACCACTCGGCAAGCAAGCGAACCTGTTTCTCGGTGTATCCACGGTCAACCATGCGTTCCACAAACTGTTTGTGCTTTTTCTGGTCTTCCTGGCTGGCCTTCGGATTGAAGGAAATCACCGGCAACAGGTCTTCGGTGTTCGAGAACATCTTCTTCTCAATCACGCTGCGCAGCTTCTCATAGCTGAGCCAGGACGGGTTCTTGCCACCGTTGTTGGCCCGGGCCCGCAGCACAAAGTTGACCACTTCGTTGCGGAAGTCCTTGGGGTTGGAAATGCCCGCCGGTTTCTCGATTTTCTCCAGCTCGTCGTTGATGGAGGAGCGGTCCAGAATCTCGCCGGTTTCCGGGTCCCGGAACTCCTGATCCTGAATCCAGAAGTCGGCATAGGTGACATAGCGGTCGAACAGGTTCTGGCCGTACTCGCTGTAGCTTTCCAGATACGCCGTCTGGATTTCCTTGCCGATAAACTGGACGTAGTGGGGCGCCAGGTATTCCTTGATGAAGCGCAGGTATTTTTCCTGCAACTCCGGCTGGAACTGTTCCTGTTCGATCTGCTTTTCCAGCACATAGAGCAGGTGAACTGGGTTGGCGGCAATCTCGGTGGTGTCGAAATTGAATACTTTTGACAGGATCTTGAAGGCAAAGCGGGTAGACAGGCCGTCCATGCCTTCCATCACCCCGGCAGCATCCCGGTACTCCTGGATGGACTTGGCCTTGGGGTCGGTGTCCTTGATGCTCTGGCCGTCGTATACCTTCATTTTGGAGAAGATGCTGGAGTTTTCCGGCTCCTTGATCCGCGACAACACCGAGAACTGGGCCAGCATATCAAGAGTGTCGGGTGCGCAGGGCGCTCCGGACAGTGAGCTGTGCTTCAGCAGCTTGCGATAGATTTCAATCTCTTCAGTGACCCGCACACAGTAGGGCACCTTGACGATGTACACCCGGTCCAGGAAGGCTTCGTTGTGCTTGTTGTTGCGGAACGTCTGCCACTCGGATTCATTGGAGTGGGCCAGGATCACGCCGTCGAAGGGCACCGAGCCCATGCCCTCGGTGGTGTTGTAGTTGCCTTCCTGGGTGGCCGTCAGTAGCGGATGCAGCACCTTGATCGGTGCCTTGAACATTTCCACAAACTCCATCAGCCCCTGGTTGGCTTTGCACAGGCCGCCGCTGAAGCTGTAGGCATCCGGATCATCCTGGGAATAGTCCTCCAGCATGCGGATGTTGACCTTGCCCACCAGGGCCGAGATGTCCTGGTTGTTGTCGTCGCCCGGCTCGGTCTTGGATACACCGATCTGGTCCAGCACGGAGGGGTAACGTTTAACCACCCGGAACTGGCTGATGTCGCCGCCAAACTCATGCAGGCGTTTGACTGCCCAGGGTGACATGATGTTTTTCAGGTAGCGGCCGGGAATGCCGTATTCCTCTTCCAGAATCGGGCCATCCTCGGCCGGGTCGAACAGGCCTAGCGGGCTTTCGTTTACCGGAGAGCCTTTGATGGCGTAGAAGGGGACCTTCTGCATCAAGGCCTTGAGTTTCTCGGCCAGGGAAGACTTACCGCCGCCAACGGGGCCGAGCAGGTAGAGAATCTGCTTCTTCTCCTCCAGACCCTGGGCTGCGTGGCGGAAGAACGAAACGATGTTTTCGACGGCATCTTCCATGCCGTAAAACTCGTCAAATTCGGGGTAACGCTTGATGACTTTGTTCGAGAAGATGCGTGACAGGCGGGGGTCACGGGAGGTATCGATCAGTTCTGGTTCGCCGATGGCAATCAACATCCGCTCCGCGGCGGTGGCGTATGCCGTTGGGTCCTTTTTGCAGATCTCCAGGTATTCCTCAAGGGAGTATTCCTCCTCCTGAGTCTGTTCATACCGGTCTTTGAAGTGCTGCAGAATGCTCATAGATGGCCCCTCGCTTACTCTTGCCTGTTATAAATTCACGCAATGTCCCCGTTGCTGTTTCGCCGCGTGTCCCGGCGGTGTGTCTGGTTAAGGAATGAATGGGATGGTGTTAAGCAGGTATACGTTATCCGGAGGTTTCCGGCCTGCTTAATCTGAGCTTAGTTCAGAGTTCGGGGGTTGGACAGTGAGCAGTCAAATTAGGTTCATTAAATTATGTTACGGGCGGTAAGTCCCTCGCTTACCGCCCATGATCGAAGGTTATTTCTTGACGAGGGTAAATACGCTCTCTGTGGCGCCGTTTCTCAGGCCCCGGCGTTTGGCAAACGGGTTGTCACGGGCCATGTCCCGTTTCAGCACCTGATTGATCTCATAATCCTCACCATAGAGCCTGAACACTTCGTCGTCGGTAACGTTGAACGGCGGGCCCTGCATTTCCGAGCTGTCGTAATCCAGCGTGATCAGCAGGATTCTGGTGTCGTCCGGAATAATAGCGGTGAGATGATTGACATAGCTCTTGCGCATTTCCGGGGGCAGGGCGATCAGGGCAGCCCGGTCGTACACCAGGCGAATGTGTTTGAGGTCGTCCGGCACCAGCTGGAAATAATCCCCACACCAGATCTGCAGGTCGTCATGGCGGAAGGTGGTAAAGGGTTCACCCGGGTGAACGCTGGCTTTCTCCTGCGCTTCCTCGAAAAAATCCTTGCAGGCAACCTCACTTAACTCCACGCCGATAATCGGATGTCCGCGATCGTGCAGCCACCACATGTCATGGGCCTTGCCGCACAGGGGAACGAACACGGCGTCGGTGCCGTTGCCTGCCAGTTCGGGCCAGTGGTCATGCAGGTACTGATTAACCGTGCCTTCGTGGAAGCCGATTTGGTCTTTTGCCCAGCGTTCGTGCCAGAATTCGTGTTCCATGGGTAGCCTCCCGGAGATTGATCGTTTTCCTCAGTCTACCTTAATCTGTGGGGTCGATGAGTCAGGAGAAAAGTATGAAAGCCGTTTTTCTGGATGCCGCAACACTGGGCGAGGATGTGGATCTAAGCCCCATTGAAAACATTACCGGTGGACTGACCTGCCACCCGCGCACCAACCCGGAGCAGGTGATTCAAAGAATCCAGGGCTTTGATACGGTGCTGGTGAACAAGGTGGTGCTGAACGGCGAACATTTTGAAGCCTGCCCGGAACTGAAAACCATCGCGGTGGTGGCAACCGGTCTCAATAACATCGATCTGGAGGCGGCCAAGGCCCACGACATCAAGGTAATGAACGTTACCAATTATGGCCGTTCCACCGTGGCCCAGCACACCATGGCTCTCATCCTGGCACTGGCCACCCGGCTGCTGGATTACAACCGGGGTGCCCGCAACGGCCAGTGGGCCAAAAGCGATATGTTCTGCCTGATGGACTACCCGATTATGGAGCTGGAAGGCAAAACTCTGGGCATTGTCGGCTACGGCGATCTTGGCCAGGGTGTGGCGGAACGGGCAAAGGCGTTTGGCATGAACATCGTCCTCGGCTGCCGGCCCGGCCAAGAGCCTGGCGAGGTGGATGGCTACCCGCGAATTCCGCTGGATGACCTCTTTGTGCAGGCTGATGTGCTGTCACTGCACTGCCTGCTGACAGAAGAAACCCGCAACATGATTGGTGCCCGGGAACTGGGTTTAATGAAGTCGTCGGCACTGCTGATCAACACCAGTAGGGGCGGCTTGGTTGATGAATCGGCTTTGGCTGACGCCTTGCGGAATGGCGATGTTGCCGGTGCGGGCTTTGACGTGTTGACCGAAGAACCTCCCCGCAATGGTAACCCGCTGCTGGCAGACAATGTTCCCAACCTGATTCTGACCCCCCACTCGGCTTGGGCGAGCCAGGAGGCGCGGCAGCGAATTGTGGAGATTTCGGCTAGGAATCTGGCCACTCATACCTGAGCACTACAATCTTGATGTGATGTGTTTCACAAATTAACACTCGGCGTTGAAGGCTGAGGGCGGTAACACGAGCTTACGGTGTGTAACTATATACGTCAGGAAGCAATCGATTTATTAGTACATATTTGGCGATACACAGCTTTACCTGCTGTGCTCCCGACGCTGATCAGAGATCGCCAAAACTATGTTGCCTGCCCTATTCAAGAAATCCGCAGTTCGTTTTTTGCTCTTATTCGTTGCCACGTTAGGCTGTGCTCGTGTTATTGCCGCACCGCCGCCTGATGGTTTGTACTCGTTTGCGGGCGCGACGAACAATGGCGATGGAACATACACCACTTCCGATGCATTTTTTTTGATATCTACCGATCATCCGTCAGGTATTGAAGCGGATGAGTATGGTGCCTATATCAAAGAGTCATCTGGGCAGACGACTGCTGGGACAGCGTACATAGAGATAAGAGTGGCAGGAGGCGGCAGTTTTCAGTTGTCCACGGCCGTACTGGGTGAGTATTCAGCGTCCGGGGCGACCAATAACGACTTTTCAGATATCAAATTGGTTGGTTATCTTAACGGTCAACCGGTGGCACAAGCCGGCCCGCACAACAGCCCTGGTGTTTACGAGACAGCCTACCCTCTTGATTATAGTGATTTTAACGGTAAAGCCATCGATACTGTACGGGGAATCTACTCCTGGTCAGGCTCTTCGAATGTTTACCTGAGTACCACTAATCTGGAGAGCATTACAGTAGTCAATGCTACAACAGAGTCTCCCCCAGCGTTTGAGAGCGGCACCCCGACAGTGGGTAGCATTAGTCAGTCTGGCGGAACGCTGTCTGTCGATCTGGATGAAGATGGTACCGCTTTCTATGTTGTTGTTCCCGACGGCGCAGGCATGCCCACTGCGGTTCAAGTGAAAGCGGGACAGAATTCGACGGGGGGCACTGCTCTTGTCAGTGGCAGCATGGTCACCGCAGGAACAACGGCAAGTGAAGCGTTTGGTGGGCTGATATTAGGAACATCCTATGACCTTTACGTTGTTGCTGAAGATCTGGCAAGTCCCGCTAATGTTCAGAGTGTGCCCACGAAAGTTGATTTTGTGACCGCTGGACCAGATGCCGACGGAAATGTCACAGAGGGCGCTGGCATCGTTGAACCGGTCGCGCTTGATACGACTATTCACTCTTCTGGCGACGCGATTAATCTCTTTGATTTCACCCTCTCTGATGGCGGCACCAGCGATGGTCTCCCGATGGCGGTTTCACAGGTGGTGGTGAACGTTTCCGGCACCAGTACAGATACCGAAAGGGCCAAGATAACCTGGCGGCTCAACGGCCCGGATGCCAGCAATGTGACCGGGACCTACAGTGCTGCTGCGGATACGATTACGTTTCCCGGATTGAGCATATCGGTTGCGGACGGGGCCAGCGAAACCTATAACATCAATGCCTATTACAATGACAACAGAGGACTGACCGAGGACAACACAATCATCCTGTCTGTGGATGGCGACACCGATCTGACGGTGGAATCCTCGGGTACCCAGATGGGGGGCACGTCTTCAGTACATAATGGAACAGGTACGGCCATTGATGTGGTGGCCACGCAACTGGCCTTTGTCACTCAGCCTGCAGGCTCGACCTCTGGCAGTGTTCTGAGCACTCAGCCGGTGGTGGCTGCGCGGGATGCCTTCGGTAATACCGATGTGGATTTCAGTGAAACGATAACGCTCACGGAATCCAGCGCGGGTGCCCTTTCCAATAGCGCTGCGTCATCCGTTTCCGGTGTGGCTACATTCACCGGTGTTATCTATACGGCTACATCGGATCAGGAAAGCTTCACCCTGATCGCCAATGATCAGGATAGCGTAGGTTCCGATCTGGTACCGGTAAACGCTAATGCGGTCACCTCTGATGTCGTAGCCACCAAACTCCTGTTCGATACACAGCCTTCACCCGCTTCGGTGACCAGTGGCAGTTCAACTGCCTTCACTACGGTGCCGGTTATTCGGGCGGTTGATGCCAGCGACATCACCGATACTGGCTATTCTACGAACATCATGATTGCTGAAATCAATGGCGCCGGCAGTGCCACGATGACCGGCACCGGCGACCTTGATGGCGATGGCTCAACCGTCACACTGGCACCTGGCGTTGGCGTGGCAACGTTCACCGGTTTGCAGATTACCTATACCGCCTCCGGAGCGTCGAACGAAAACTTCAACCTGCAGGCCTCCTCGGGCGGCCTGTCCAGCGCAACCAGTACTCAGCTGACCGCGAACGTTACGCCGACGATCACCAGTGTGAGTGTGCCAGCCAATGCGACCTATGTGGCTGGGCAGAATCTGGACGTTACGGTCAATACCAGCGGAGCCATCACTGTTAACACCGCTGGTGGTACGCCGCGGATCGTGCTGGATATCGGCGGATCTACCGCCTACGCGAACTATCTCTCTGGTAGTGGCACCAATAGCCTGACTTTCCGCTATACCCTGCAGTCGGGTGATCTGGATACGGACGGTATTGGCATTGCAACGCTGGACACCAATGGCGGAACGTTGCAGAACAGTTCCGGGAATGACCTGGATACCACATTGAATGCCGTCGGCAGTACCGCAGCTATTCTTGTGGACGCTGTCAACCCGACTGTAAGCAGTGTCACCGTGCCCTCTGCTGGTCGGTATGTTGCGGGAAACAATCTCGATTTTACCCTCAACGTCAGTGAGAACCTCACCCTCAACACCGGTGGCGGCGTTCCACGTATTGCGTTGACGCTTGGGTCTACCACCCGCTATGCCAGTTACATCAGTGGTAGCGGCACCGCATCACTTGTTTTCCGATATGTCGTCCAGTCAGGAGACGAAGATACCGATGGTGTGACCGTCGCTGCGGCCGTTGATTCGAATGGCGGAACGCTGAAGGATGCTGCCGGTAATGATCTCGTTATGACGCTGAACGCAGTAGGCGACACCAGCGCCATTCTGGTTGATACCGTTGCGCCAGCCGGCCACAGCGTGAATTTCGATGATAGTACGCTCAACGCTGCTGAAGCCGCATCGGCCAGTTTCACCTTCATTGCAGCCGAGGTGGGCACGGATTACAGCTATACCATTTCCAGCACTGGAGGCGGTACTCCCGTGACCGGGTCGGGAACGGTTGCGACGGCGTCAGATCAGATAACCGGTGTGGATCTCAGTGGTCTGGCGGACGGCACGCTGACGCTCTCCGTAACCCTGACCGATGCCGCCGGCAATAGCGCCGTCGCCGTGACGGATACGGCGACGCTGGATGTCACAGCGCCCAGTGGCCATTCTGTCAGCTTCGACGACAACGTGTTTAATGTCAGCGAGGCCGCAGCCGCCAGCTTTAGCTTTGCCGGTGGTGAGGTGGGAGCCACTTACGGTTATTCGGTCAGCAGTAGCGGGGGCGGTGTACCAGTAACGGGCTCCGGCACACTGGCCACTGCCTCGGATCAGGTTGCCGGGCTGGATCTTACTGGTTTGGCTGATGGCACGCTGACCCTGGTCGTGACGGTGACGGACACAGCAGGCAACGCAGCCTCTGCTGTGACTGATACATCGACTCTGGATGCGGCGGCGCCCAGCGGCCACGGCGTCGGCTTTGATGACAGCCTGATCAGCAGCGCGGAAGCGAGTTCAGTCAGCTTTACCTTCCTGGGTGCCGAGGCCGGTGCCGATTACAGCTATACCATTTCGAGCAGTGGCGGAGGGGTTCCGGTTACCGGCGCCGGCACATTGGCCAGTGCGACTGATCAGGTGGCCAACCTGGATCTTGGTGGTCTGTCCGATGGCACTCTGACGTTGTCGGTTACCCTGACCGATGACGCTGGTAATGTCGCATCTGCCGTGTCGGATACAGCTGCGCTGGATACTGCCTCTCCAACTGGGCACAGCGTAAGCTTTGATGATGCCACTTTAAGTGGGGCCGAGGTGTCATCTGTAAGCTTTACTTTGCTTACTGCAGAGACTGGCACGGACTACAGCTACACCATTTCCAGTAACGGAGGCGGCACGCCCGTCACCGGATCGGGAACGGTTGCCACGGCATCAGACCAGATTACGGGTGTAGATCTCAGTGGCCTGGCAGACGGCACACTGACGCTTTCAGTAACGCTGACCGATACTGCCGGCAACAGCGCCGTCGCTGTGACGGATACCGCGACACTCGATGGAACCGCGGCTACAGTCACCCTGAGTACAGCGGCGCCCGCGGTTACCAACGCTGCCTTCGAGGTTGCCATTGTCTTTAGCGAAGCCGTCGATGGTTTCGTGGTGGGGGATGTTACGGCGGTCAATGCCGCTTTGAGCGGATTCACTGGCTCCGGTGCAAACTATTCCGTTACCGTGACGCCTTCTAATGATGGTGTTGTGACGGTTGATGTTGCCTCTGGAGTCGCCCAGGATGCCGCCGGAAATACTAACGTTGCTGCAACTCAGCTCAGTCGCGTTTTCGACGGTACAGCCCCGGCCCCGGTCATAAGTACCGATGCAAACGCTCTGACCAATGGGCCGATCAATCTGACGATCAATTTCGGTGAAGTGGTCAGTGGCTTTGTATCAGGCGACCTGTCAGTCACCAATGGCAACGTGACGGCCTTTACCGACCAGGGCGGTGGCGTGTTTGACCTGACGGTTGAAGCGGCTGCCGATGGCAATGTTGTGCTCTCTCTACCGGCTGCGGTTGCTGACGACGAAGCGGGTAATGCCAGTATCGCAGCCACGCCACTGACCATCGCCTTTGACGGTTCCGGCCCGACATTACAGTCATCTTCGCCTTCAGCGGGAGCCAGCGCCGTGTCGTACCAGAGTGGCTTGACGCTGACCTTTGATGAGCCGGTATTCGCGGTCTCCGGTGACCTGGTGTTGCAGGATGCGACTGATGGTGTAGAGCACACTCGCATCGCCATCAACGGGGCTGGTGTGGTGATTGTCGGTGCGCAAGTAGAGGTTACTCTCGAAAAATTGCTGGTACCCACTCATGACTACTATGTCACCGTTGCCTCCGGAAGTCTGGAAGACGAAGCAGGTAATGCCTGGGGGGGAATACAGAACGATACCACGCTGAGCTTTACTGTCGGCAACGAGGCACCGCAGGCCAACAATGACACCGCTACGATCTCGCAGGATCAGTCGGTTGCCATTGATCTGCTTGCCAACGATACCGATCTGGAAGGTGATTTGAGCCCGGCGAGCGTGCGCATGACGACAGCACCTTTCCATGGGCAGGTGACCATCAACACGGGAACAGGGGTGGCTATCTACACGCCGGAGCCTGGTTTTAATGGTAGCGACAGCTTTGCCTATGTGGTCGAGGATCAGTACCGGGGCCAATCGGCTGCGGCGACGGTAGCAGTCAATGTTGTTGCAGAAGTGCGGGCACCGGTTGCCAGGGCGGATGTGGCAAATGGAGTGCCGGGTGACATCGTGGTGCTTGATCTGTTGGCCAATGACAGCCCGGGTATCGGTGGGGTGAGTCTTGATAACGTCACTCTGACGCTTATTAACCGGCCGCTGAATGGCACTGCGGAAATCGCGAACGGCGAACTGACCTACGTACCGGAAGAGGGCTTCGGCGGGATTGAGCAACTGCGCTATTCTCTGACGGATCCAGACGGTCGTGTCTCTAATGTGGCGGATGTCTGGATCAACCTGTCTGACAGTAACCAGCCTCCGGTCACGCTGGACGATTCCGCTGAAACACCAGCAGGTACCACGTTGACCCTGGATATCCTGGCTAACGACAGTGATTCCGAAGGTGCTCTGGATCCTTCCTCGGTCAGTCTGATGAGTTTGCCTGCCCATGGCAGTGTCAACCTGGATGAGGTGACTGGCCGACTGACCTATGCGCCGGACGCTGGGTTCCGGGGCGAAGATCGACTTACCTACGTGGTCCGTGATGCTGAGGGGCTGGTTTCTCCGGTGGCTGAAGTGATCCTGGCGGTGGGGACGAACGAGGCGCCGGTGGCACGTGATGACCAGGTCCGTCTGGTCGGAGATAAGGTGCACGCGATCAGCGTCCTGGGTAACGATGGTAATGGCAGCGCATCGCTCGTGTCCTCTTCCCTGCGGGTTGTGAACACCCCCCTCCAGGGCAGTGTTGCTGTTGATGCCGCTTTGGGCCTGTTGCTGTATACCCCGAATGCAGGCTTCACCGGGACCGATGAACTCACCTACACCGTGGAGGACGATCAGGGACGGGTTTCTGCCCCGGCAATCGTGCGGATCGGATCCGGAATTGTGAACAACGTGCCCGTAGCCAATCCGGATCGGTTCGTTCTGGAGGAGGACAGCTCACTGACGCTTGATCTGCTGACCAATGATCAGGATCTCGAAGCCGGCCTTAGCCGTTTTGACATTGTTCTGATTGACACCCCGCGTCATGGCTCGGTCAGTGTGGAGAGCGACGGAACGCTGATCTATTCACCGGACCAACACGTCTTCGGTGAAGATCGATTGACCTATCGCGTAGCCGATGCTCAGGGTGGCGAATCCCGTGTGGTCAGCGCCCGCCTGCGGATTACACCTAAAGCCGATGTACCGTTGATCAGCGGTACCCCCACCCGTACGGTCACGGCAGAAGAAGCCTATCGCTTTACTCCGGTGGTGAAGGATATAGACGGCAATCCGTTGCAGTTCAGCATTCTCCACAAGCCGAAGCCGATATGGGCGACGTTTGATGACACCACGGGCCGCCTTTCAGGTACGCCAGGCGTTGCCCAGGTGGGTGTAACAGAAGGTATTGTGATCTCCGTAAGCAATGGGGATGAGAGTGCCAGTTTGCCGGCATTCGATTTGCTGGTGGCCGATAATTCCGGCGGCGATCAGGCGACGGGAGGTGGTGTAACAAGTCCAGCAGGGCCCGGAGTGGAGGAAGATTCTCCGGTTTACAGGGTTAACCCCGACGATCCGCAGTTGAGCCTGCCGGAAAGCAGCTGGCCGGCGACGGAAGGCGAGCCTCCCCATTCGGTTTACCGCGTCAGTTTCATCGATGCGAATGGGGATGGCCGCACGATCAGCGTAACGCAAGGCGCTAACGTGGCACCGCCGCTCAGCTCTGGTCCGAATGCGAATGGCGAGCTGGGACTGGAATTCAGTCAGGCCGATGGCAGTCGTCAAACGGTCAGTATCGGCCCTGATGGTGAGACGGAGCTCCTTGTCTTCCGCCAGGCCGGAGACGCGTCGCCGGTCAGTCGATTGACCAGTCGCGCCCCGCAACTGGATTCTGAGGTTCGCGAAGACGGAAGGGTCGTCAGTGGCACTGTCATCGAACGCGCCGCTGGCGGTTTCGCCAAAGTGGATATCACCCAGTCACCGAACGCCGGTGTCACTGTTGCCATGACGATCGTGGCTGTTGATGGTACTGAGAGCGATCCCACGCTGTTCCAGTTCGATCTGGTTCCGGCCGATGTCGATCTGTCAGCCGATGGGGTTGTGACCCTGCAGGGACAAACGGTCAATGGTGCCGGTGATGCGGTGTTGGTCAGCGTGCGTCTTGATACCCGCGGAGGAATGACGGTCCTGTCCAGTGTCGATGATGGCGTATCAGACATCAGAAGTGGCATTGTGACGGAGAGCCCGGGTGCCATTAGTGGGCTCGATGCCGCAGGGAATGTGTTGGTGACGCCCAGCCTGAATGCGCCTGCGAATCTGGCGGTCACTGTCGACAACCTTGGTACCCTTGAGTTCGATGAAAAGGGCACGACCGTGACAGAACCCAACGGGGGCAAGGTGGTGCTCGACGCCTCGGGTGTCAGCCAGGTAACTCTGAATGATGACCCGGATGGTAACGGGCTTCGCCGTGCGGCTGAAGTCTCTCGCCCCGGTGCCGGAGTGCAATCCCTGGCACGACTCGAGGTGACGGACGTTGAAAGCGGCAATGCCGGCGTCTTCGTAGAGAATGCGGCTGATGGTGATGGCTTTGCAGCTCAGCGGAACCTCGGTGATCGAACCCTCACAAGTCAGATTCGCCTGGATGGAAGCGCGCAACATCGCCTTGCCGTTGACGGGCAGCCTGCCAATGAAGTCATCGCCCTGTTGCCTCAGACCCTCTCCATTTTCTTCGATGACCGGGCGGTGACCGTTGCCGATCAGAACGACGCAACGCTCTACGTGGAGGCTCTGCTCAGTGGGGAAATGCGGCACGAAGTTGTCCGTGCAGGGAACAGCACGCGTGCGATCAGTCGTTTGCCAGGCTCCCGGACGCAGATGGAGCAGGGTGAGAATGGCGCTCAGGTGATCACAGAAGGCGCCAGTGAGGGGCGGCAGATCACGGTGATTGCCAGAGAGGATGGCTCTGCTCGTCATCAACTGGTAAACCGGCTGGGTCATCGGACGCGGGCGGAGATTGCGATTCCCGGAACCGCGACCGATATTGCGGAAGATGGAGGATTGATCAGTCGGGTGCGCTTGGGGAGCAGTGATCTCTGTGCCTGGGTGGAGACCTTCGGCAATGGTGAGACCTCGACCGGATTCGGACGCTATAACGCCGCTCAGGGAAGCTGTGTGGATATTACCAGCCCAACGAACCTGGATAGTGCGTTTGAGTCCGGCAATGCGGTTTCTGTCGAAGAGAGCGATGGACACTACTCAATCACAGTTGAGGCGGACGTTACCCGCCCAATCCGATTCTGAGGTAGAGGATTATGCAGATACAGACAGTTAGGCGTTCTCTCGGATTGGCAGTGTTGGGCAATGTCTTTGCCCTGCTGGCAGCTTGCGGTGGTGACTACTCCGCTAAAGAAAAGTCATCAGGCGCGGATAACGGACCGGTTGTCGTTTCTCTGGTAACAGGAAACGAAACGGAGGTGTTCTCCGGCGATGAGGTGGTAGATCCGGAGGGGGACGCCCGTATAAGGGTCCGGCATGAATCCGTGAATGATCGTAAATTCGTAACCCTGTTGTCGGGTTCCGCGAATCTGGTCCGGCATTCGGGAGGAGAAGGTTGATGAAACTCTCTCCCTCATGCCGTCTGGCGTTTTTTATCTTGCCTCTGGTAACCACGCCCTGTGTTGCAGAGGATAACTGGTGGGTCAGTGCCCACATTGCTGCCACCCATTCCGATAGCCAGCTGACGGGCCCAGGGAGCGCGACCCTGAGGCTGGAAGAGGGTGCCGCGGTGCAGCCTGGATTCGCCATTTCCCGGGGTAGTCAGTTCGCCGGTCACCATATTCGTCTGGCGGCTCAGGCTGGTTATGCGAGTTGGGCGGAGGCCAGCGGGGCTCTGTTGGTGCTTGGGGGCGACTATCTCTGGAATGACCGTCTCGGGTCCTCTGGTGGTGTGTACCTCGGGCCTCGCCTCGGAGTGATGGAATTTGACGAGAACATCACTGACCAATCGGATACGACCGCAGTGTACGGCTACGAGTTCGGATTTGACCAACCCTTCTACGATGGCGGCATGACGCTGGGGCTGTTCTATCAACAACTGTTTGTCGACGTGAACAACCGGGCGTCGGCGTCAACCGGCAGCGCATTGGGAGTCAGTGTTGACCGGCTTGATAGCTTGGGTATCCGTTTAAGCTGGCGGCTTTAGTCGCTAGCCGCTACCATTTGGGGGTCAAAACCCGTAAAGACAGGATGTTACGTGGCTTCCACCCAGATGAAAGAGCGGCTGCAGGCTGCTGAAGACTGGATACTGTCCAATTCCAACCCACCGCAGACCTGGCCCTGGACCTGGCTGTATAAATCCGGGCGCTCGGCTTATGCCCTGATCCGCGATGTGATCAGTGGTCAGTTAACACTGCACGCCATGAGCCTGGTTTACACCACGTTGCTCAGCATTGTGCCGTTGCTCGCCCTGAGCTTTTCCGTGCTGAAAGCGCTGGGTGTGCACCAGCGCATGGAGCCATTCCTGTACCAGTTCTTCCAGCCGATGGGCCCACAGGGTGTGGAGGTGGCTGAGCGAATCCTGGGCTTTGTCGATAATATGAAAGTCGGTGTGCTGGGCTCGGTGGGTCTGGCCTTGTTGGTGTACACCGTCATTTCCCTGGTTCAGAAAATCGAGCGCTCGTTCAACATGATCTGGCGGGTGCCGGAAATGCGCTCCATGGCGCAGCGTTTCAGTAACTATCTGAGCGTCATCATGGTAGGCCCCTTGTTGATGGTTTCGGCTATCGGGGTAACCGCCACCATCTTCTCTTCAGAAATCGCGCAGAATCTTATGGCCATCGAGCCGTTTGGTTCGCTGATTGTCCTTGCCAGTCGATTTACACCGTTTTTCCTGGTGGTGGGCGCGTTCACCTTTGTTTACATCTTTATCCCTAACACCCGGGTGAAGCTGCGCTACGCGTTTATCGCCGGGCTGGTGGCCGGCGTGTCCTGGCAGGCTGGCGGCATGCTGTTTGCCTCGTTCGTGGCAGGCTCGGCCAAGTATGCGGCCATCTACTCCGGTTTTGCGGTCGGTATCATTCTGCTGATCTGGACGTATCTGAACTGGATGATCCTGCTGCTTGGCGCCAGTCTGGCTTTCTATCTGCAAAACCCGGGGGCCGTAGCCAAGCGCCGGAATGTCCAGCTGGCGCCAGAATTACAGGAGCGGGTAGGGCTTGCCCTGATGTGGATGGTGGCCAAGCCGTTCAGCCGCGGTGAACCGGCGCCTCAGCAGGAGTCTTTGGAGCAGCAGTTGCGGATTCCCGGCGAAGTCACCCGCAAGATCAGCGACAAGCTGATCCGCGCCGGATTGCTGAATCTGGCGGGGCGAGATGGCGATCAGCTGGTTCCAGGGAGAACACTGGACCTGATTACGGTCGGCAGTGTGCTGCGGGCCGTGCGCAAGGACGAAGACCGGGTGGTGGATCGTCTTCCAGCCGGTGCCATGCCGCGGGAGTTGATTGATCTGGCGCCCACCAGCGATGACGTCAGTTTTGCCAGCCTGCTGAATGCCGATATACCGCCCGGGGCGGACACTGTCAAAGCACCCGCGTCAGGTCCGAACCTGTGAACTTTTGCCTTCCTGGAGCATTCTGAGCAATACCGTACGTACCCTGCCCAGTTGCTCCGGGGACAGGTGCACAATGCGAATCAGATTCTCTTCTGACAGGTTTCTCTGGCGGGCATGGCGCAGCACCTCCCGGGTGCCCAGAAGCAGGCCGTCGGTCAGTGCCGAGTGCGCCTGCCGCGGCGCCGGTCGTTCTGCCGATAACAGCCAGGCATGGTATTTGGGTGGCAGAGTCCAGACATTCGCCAGTAGCTGACAAGTGGCCCACTGATAGCGGGCCAGGGCCAATCTCAGCAACGCCGGCTCCGGTTCACTGCCAGAGCCCCTGGTGCGGTAGATACGCCCCAGTTCCCTGCGAATGGTGATGTACGCCAATGCTGGCAGCAGGCCGACCATGAAGTGGGCGCTGGTGTCGTCGCGGTGAATCTTGGCAATCATTTCCGCCGCTCGGGCGCAGGTCAGGCCCCAGCGCCAGGATCGTTGGGCGAAAAGTGCCTCGCGGCTGTTTCGGGCCGCCATCATAGGCCGCATAACCGCCGCAGCAATCACGTTCCGGATGCCGTCCACACCCAGCACGAACACCGCCTGGTCAACGGATTCTATGACGTGTTCACTCGGGCGGAAGTAGGGGCTGTTGGCCACCTGGAGCAACTGGTCGGTCAGTGACGGGTCACTCAGAATGATGCGGGTTAGCTCTTTGCGTTCGGTGGCTTCATTGGACAGTGCTCGCATCAGCATGGGTAAACTGCCAGGCTTCCTGGGTAGTTCTTCCATTTCGTTCATTTGCAGGCGCCGCTCGAGCTCGGCCAGTTCCTTTTCGCCACTATCTGTGCCGGCACGAAGGCGCGCGGGTTCCACATCAAGCAGCCAGGTGAACAGGTGGTCTTCCAGTTGGCCAACAATGTCGCCTTCATCGTTGCTATTGCCGGGCTGGCTGGTGCTGGAAGGATTAAAAAGCCGGGTTTCGGAGGCAGCCTGTGGGACGGATTGAGTGCTGTTGAACAGGCCTGATATCCAGGAAAAAAAGCCCGTCATCCCTTGCCTCCGCATAGCGTGTATAAAGAATGGACTGGTTATCTGGCCAGTATAGTAGCGTAATGCAACCCTGCACAGCCCTGACAACGATCAGAAAAAGGACTCGCCAAAGACAAAGACCAGTTGGCACACACCGGCCACCAGACCCAGGAAGGCGCCCACCAGGATCAGTTTGATCTCGTCTTCCTGGAAGCACGGGCGCAGCAGATCCTGGAATTCTTCCGAGGACAGGGCATTCATCCGCTCCACCATGATGGACTCCACCGCCCGGGCACGGTCTCGCTCGAACACGGGGTTGTTGAAGGAACTCTGGGATATCGCGATGGCTTTTTCACCCACCTGATTTTTCAGGGTGGCAAAACCCGTGGGGCCGAATGCCATCTGGGTCAGGGCCTTGCCCATGCCTGCGGTTTCATCCACCAGCGGTTTGATGTGTTTTTTCACCATGTTGCGGGCGCGGTCACCTTTGGGTCCTTCGAGGATGGCGTTGATGATATTGCCCACCGTCAGTATCTCGTGGGTCACGATGTGACAGAAGGATTCCGCCACTTCTGGCTGGCGCTTGAGGAACAGGCCCTGGATGCGCAGAGGGCCGACCTTGCGTTCATGCAGGGGCCGGAAGATCACATTCAGCGCAATCCAGTTGGTGGCCCAGCCCACCAAGAGGCCAAACAGGGGTAGTACCCAGATGGCCGGGTACAGGCACCACACGCCCATCTGGATAATGCCAAACAGAAAGCCGAAGTAGAGGCCGGAATTGATGATGAAGCGGAACTCCACGTCACCGCACTCCAGAAATATCCGGTTGAGCAGCTTTTTATCCCGGGCCAGGCGCTCGATGACCATGCCTTTGATGTCGAGCAGGTCTTCAATGTTGTCCGAGATGTCTTCGACCAGGTTGTCGACCAGTTGCGGGGTGGATTTGCGTACCCGGTCGTAGACCATTTTGCGGGCCGAGGCGGGCAGGTTTTCCCAGAAGGTGGGGTATTCCCGCAGCATGAGTTCGTCGACATATTCCTCGATGCGGGGATCGACGGTGTAGATGATGTGGGCGGCCAGGACTTTTGGGTCGATCTGTTCGAAGATCTCCTGAACGGTACCGATTTTGGAAATGGTGGCATCCACGCTTTTGGCGGCCATTTTGCGGGCTTTGGAGGGAATAATGCCCTGCCAGCCCAGAAGCGGTGGCTTGCCGATGAACTCCAGAGGGTAGAAGGTCATTTTGATGGCGAGCCAGTTGGTGCTCCAGCCGATAAGGGCGGCGATCACGGGAATGCTGAGGTATTGCCAAAATTCCGGATTGGTAAGTAGGTTTATCATCCTGGGCTCTTAATTGTTTTCTTGGGTGCAGGCGCCCATACAAGGTGGCATTCCCGCCCACTTTTTGTCAGACAAGATAATGTTGTTCACCGACAGCTCTGTCAATGACTGGGATGCCAGGACGTGACGCCATGAATAGTCACCCGCCTGTCTCAGGAGCCGATATCCCCCCAGAGCCACTGACAAAGGGCGATGGCGGCAACGGGTGCAGTTTCGGTGCGCAGTACCCGGGGGCCCAGGGCAACGGGCAGAAAACCGTTGTCCTCGGCCAGGGCAATTTCTTCAGCGGTCAGGCCGCCTTCGGGGCCGATCATCAGGGCGATGCTGGAGGGCTTTTCGAGGGTGTTCAGGGACCGTTCGGTGCGATGGTGTAGCACCAGGCGCAAGTCAAAGGCCCGGGCGTGTTCCAGCCACTGTTGCACGGTCATAACCGGCTGTATTTCTGGAATCCGGGCCCGGCCGCACTGTTCGGCGGCGCTGATGGCAACCTGTTGCCAGTGCCGAAGGCGTTTGTCTTCCCGGTCGCCTTTGAGTTTGACGTCGCAGCGTTCGGTGGTCAGTGGCACGATTTCGCTCACGCCCATTTCCACCGCTTTTTGTACGGCGTAGTCCATGCGGTCGCCCTTGGACAGGGTCTGTGCCAGTACTACTCTGAGGGGCGATTCTGTTTCGTTTTCAGCGGCTTCCGTGACTGCCACCAGCACGTGTTTCTTTCCGGCTTCGGTAATGGTGGCGTGATAGTCATGACCGTCACCGTTGAAGAGCAGAAGTGCCTGGCCTGCCTGCATACGCAGGACCCGGCCCACATGGTTGGCGGCGTTGTCGTCCAGCTGGCACTGGCTGCCGACAGCCAGGGGGCTGTCGGTGAAGATGCGCGGGATTCTCATGGCGGCGGTTCTCAGTCCTTGACCGCGATTTCGATGCCTTCGGTGGCCACCTGAGCCAGATGGCGAATCTGTTCTTCGGTGATCACGTAGGGCGGCATGAAGTACAGCACGTTACCCAGGGGGCGCAGCAAGGCCTGGCGGGTGAGTGAATGCTTATACACTCTGATGCCGCGGCGTTCCTGCCAGGGGAACGGGGTTTTGCTGGCTTTGTCTTTGACCATTTCAATGGCCATGGTCATGCCGTGCTGGCGGATGTCGCCCACGTTCGGGTGGTCGGCCAGATGGGCAACGGACTCGGCCATACAGCGGGCCAGCTGGCGGTTGTTTTCGATGACGTTCTCATCCCGGAAGATGTCGAGCGTGGCGAGGGAGACGGCGCAGCCAATGGGGTTGCCGGTGTAGCTGTGGCTGTGCAGAAAGGCGCGCATGGTTTCGTAGTCGTCGTAGAAGGCGTTGTAGACGTTGTCGGTGGTGAGCACCACGGACAGCGGCAGATAGCCGGCGGTCAGTCCTTTGGACAGGCACATGAAATCGGGGGTGATGCCGGATTGTTCACAGGCGAACAGGGTACCGGTACGGCCAAAGCCGACGGCAATTTCATCCGCGATCAGGTGCACCCCGTAACGGTCGCAGGCTTCCCGCAGTTTGGTGTGGTAAACCGGGTGGTGCATGCGCATGCCACCAGCGCACTGGATCAACGGCTCCACCACCACAGCGCAGATTTCGTCGTGTTTCTCGGCCAGCAGTTTGTCCATGGCCTCGAACTGGCGCAGGGCGTACTCTTCATCGGTTTCGCCGGGCTCTTTGTTGTAGGCGTCCGGTGAGGGGGCGGTCAGCACTTCCATCAGCAGCGGCTGGTAGGTGTCCTTGTACAGGGCCACGTCGCCCAGGGCCAACGCGCCCAGAGTTTCGCCATGGTAGCTGTTGCTGAGGTTTACGAAGTTCTTCTTGCCCGGTTTGCCGTGGTTTTTCCAGTAGTGATAACTCATCTTGAGGGCGGCTTCGATGGCCGAGGAACCATTGTCGGCATAGAAACACTTGTTCAGGCCTTCCGGTGTTACCTCGATCAGCCGTTCTGACAGATTAACCACTGGCTCATGGCTGAAACCGGCCAGAATGACATGTTCGAGCTGGCCGATCTGTTCCTGAATGGCGGAGTTGATGCGCGGATTGGCGTGGCCGAACAGGTTAACCCACCAGGAGCTGACGGCGTCGATGTAGCGGTTGCCCTCAAAGTCCTCCAGCCAGACACCTTCGCCCCGTTTAATGGGGATCAGGGGCAGGGTTTCGTGGTCTTTCATCTGGGTGCACGGGTGCCACACGGATTTGAGATCCCGTGCGACCAGATCGGCATTGCGCATTGTAGTCTCCTGTCAGCTCCCGGGCCGTTTGTTCGGTTTGTTAAAATCCTCACATGATACTTGCCCGGGCCATCGCTTAACAGCGCCAGAATGTGAACCAATCGGTCTGGCTTGCTTGCCCGGTTTGCTTGCCCGCCCGGCCAATGTTGCCACGCCGGGCGACCGCAACAATAGGGGGAAGACAGGTTCGGAGGTAATCATGGAACTCAATCTGGAGCACCCCTACGAGCGGGGGCTTGATCAGGTGATCGAGCGTTTCTTCGATGAGGCGCACATACGTAACAAAAACGAGCAGTTGGGCGCCCGCAATCTCAGGGTGACCGAGCTTAAAAAGGACGAAATGTCGGCCAAACTGGTGATCGAGCGGGAAATGACCGCCTCGGCACCGGTGCCGGGTGTGCTTTCCGGTTTCCATCGGGAATGGAACCGGGTGCGGCAGGAAGAGCATTGGTTCCGCAAGGACGACGATGAGTGGCACTGCGAGTTCCGGGTGCGTATTGACGGCGTGCCGGCGAAGATCAAGGGCGCGATGCGGCTGTTGGGCAACGGCGACCGTTGTATCAACTACGTGAGCCTGTCGGTGCTGTGTGAGGTGCCGTTTCTGGGCCGGAAGATTGCGAAGTTTCTGGCGGATGACTCTCACGCCAAGATTGAGCGTGAGTATGACGTCATCCGCCAGTTGCTTTAAACGCGAGGGTCAGTGAGCCAGTACCCGGGACAGGAATGCCTGGGTGCGCTCATTCTGAGGGTTATCGAACACCTCGTCGGGTTTGCCTTCCTCGACAATCTGGCCTTCGTGAATGTAGATCACCCGGTCGGCCACCTCGCGGGCGAAGCCCATTTCATGGGTGACGACCATCATGGTCATACCTTCTCTGGCCAGCTCTCGCATGACATCCAGAACTTCCCCGATCATTTCCGGGTCCAGCGCTGACGTGGGTTCGTCGAACAGCATCAGCCTGGGTTCCATGGCCAGAGCCCGGGCGATGGCCACCCGCTGTTGCTGGCCGCCGGATAGCTGGCTGGGGTATTTGTCGGCCTGGTTGCCGATGCCTACACGTTCCAGCAGGCGTTCGGCGGTGGCGTTGGCAACCACTTCGGCCGTTCTTTTTACCTTCATGGGCGCCAGCATGATGTTCTTTTTCACCGTCAGGTGCGGGAACAGGTTGAACTGCTGGAACACCATGCCCACTTCCTTGCGGATTTCCGCCAGGCTGTTCTGATTTCCGCCTTTCGGGGCCAGAGGGTGGTTATCCACCTCAAGCGATCCGGATTCGTATTCTTCCAGGCCATTCACGCAACGAATCAGGGTGGATTTGCCGGAGCCACTGGCGCCGATGATCACCACCACTTCGCCCTGTTCCACGGTCAGGTCGATATCCTTGAGGACATGCAGTTTGCCGAAGTATTTGTTCATGCCCTTCATTTTTACAATCTGTGTCATTGCTCGGGCTCCTTCAGGCAGACGCTACACCACGGCGCTCAAGCAGCCGCAGGATCAGTGACAGGGACAGCGTAATGGCCAGGTACATGATGGCCACCACAAAATACACCTCGAACGCGGTGAAGGTATTGGCAATGTACACCTGGCCCTGGCGTACCAGTTCGCCCACGCCGATGACCGAGAACAGTGAGGTGTCCTTGATGCTGACGATGGCCTGGTTGCCCAAAGGCGGAATCATGCGTCGGAAGGCCTGGGGCCAGACAATGTTCCAGAAAGTCTGGGAGCGTGACAGGCCCAGAGACAGACCGGCTTCGGTCTGGCCTTTGTCAATGGACTGCACGCCACCACGGACGACTTCGGAGATATGCTGACGATGGCCTGGTTGCCCAAAGGCGGAATCATGCGTCGGAAGGCCTGGGGCCAGACAATGTTCCAGAAAGTCTGGGAGCGTGACAGGCCCAGAGACAGACCGGCTTCGGTCTGGCCTTTGTCGATGGACTGCACGCCGCCACGGACGACTTCGGATATATAGGCACCGGAGTTAAGGGCGATCGCGGCAATACCGGCTGTCAGCGGGTCGATCGGGCCGCCAACCAGGTCGGGCAGGCCGTAGAAGATAAACAGCACCTGTACCAGGATGGGGGTGCCGCGGAAAATCTCGATGTAGGCAGTGGCGGGCCAGCGCAAGAACCAATTCTTGTTGATGCTGAGCAGGCCGAACACGATGCCCAGAACAAAACCGATGGCCAGGCCACCGAAGGAAATCATCAGGGTGTAGGGAATACCCTTGGCCAGGTAGGGAATGGAATTGATGGCCGCCTGCCAGTCAAACTGAAACTGGAATTCCACAGTGTGTTTCTCCGTTGGGTTGGGAGGAATCGGCCAGGGCATTGTGTGCCCCGGCCGGTTCGAGTGGCGGGTTATTTGTCTTCAGGCATGGGGCCGAACCATTTTTCATAAATGGTCTTGTAGGTGCCGTCTTCCTTGATTTCTGCCAGGGCCTCGTTAACCGGGCCGATCCATTTACTGCCGTTTTTCAGGGCAATACCGTACTGCTGGCCTTCATACAGGGGGCCGACGGTCTTGACCTTGCCTTTGCCACGGGTGCTGGCGAAGTAGCCAACGTTTGGGGCATCGTAGAAAACCGCATCAACGGCACCGGACATCAGCGCCATGTACATGTCCGAGCTGCCGGGGTAAGGCGTTACACCGTCGTTGTCGTCCAGGCTTTTCATCAGGAAGTCATAGCTGGTACTGCCAATCTTGGTGCCGACTTTCATGCCTTCCAGGTCCGACATTTCATCAACGTCGCCGTTGTTCTGGCTCACCAGGATACGCAGACCGGAATCGTAGTAAGGATCGGAGAAATCGACGATTTCCTCGCGTTCATCGGTAATGGTGATGCCGGCGATGGCAATATCCACGTTGCCGGTTTGCAGGGCCGGGATAATGCCGTTGAAGTCCATGGTGTTGAGGTCGTAATCAAAGCCTGCACGTTCGGCGACTTCGGCAATGATCTCCATATCGAAACCGATCATTTCTCCGGTTTCCTGGTCCATCATTTCAAACGGGACGAAGCTTGGGTCGGTGACCACGCGCAGGGTCTCTGCGCTGACTGAGGTTGCGGCTACAGACAGTGCCAGACCAGCACCCAGTGTTTTCAGCCATTTCGTGCTCATGCTTTCTCCTTTCTGTTTTTTATGCCCCGTCTGCCCGGTAAGGCAGTCTGTGAAAGCACTCTTTGTGGCCGTGCATCACAGGGAGCGTTGATGGGGATGCATCAGATACAGTTTAGACTATGGAGACAGGATTTGCAGGAAATCAGGCGGTTATGAAAGGAAAGAGGGGCCGGAGCCCCTCTCTGCAGCGGCCGGGAAGGCGTGTCAGAACGCGATTTTCTCCCGGTCGCTGATGCCCAGATTCTTCCAGATGGAAAGGCTGGGTTCAGCCTGGTTCAGAGTATAGAAGTGCAACCCTGGAGCCCCGGCCTTGAGCAGTTTTTGGCACATTTCAGTGACCACTTCCTCACCGAACTTGAGGATGCTTTCCGTGTCGTCACCGTAGGCTTCCAGCTGCTTGCGGATCCAGCGCGGGATCTCGGCGCCGCACATGTCCGAGAACCGCACCAGGCTGGAGAAGTTGACGATGGGCATGATGCCCGGTACCACCGGAATGGTGACGCCCATCTGCTCCAGACGGTCGATGAAGTAGAAGTAGCTGTCAGCATTAAAGAAGTACTGGGTGATGGCGCTGTTGGCACCGGCCTGTACTTTCCGTGCGAAGTTTTTCAGGTCTTCTTCGGCGTTGCGGGCCTGAGGGTGAAACTCCGGGTAAGCGGCCACTTCCAGATTGAAGTGATCGCCGCTGTGCTGCCGGATAAATTCCACCAGTTCGTTGGCGTAACGCAGTTCACCGGAAGCGCCCATACCCGATGGCATATCGCCGCGCAGGGCAACGATCCGGTTGATGCCGTTCTCTTTATACACATCCAGCAGCTCGCCGATTTCATCCAGCAGCTCGCCGATTTCTTCCCGGGTACCGCCCACGCAGGAGAGGTGCGGTGCCGTGGAGATGCCCTGCTGGTGCAGGTTCAGCACCGTCTCGATGGTGCGGTCCCGGGTGGAACCGCCCGCCCCGAAGGTGACCGAGAAGAAATCCGGGTTCACCTCGGCCAGCTGGTTACGCACCGCTTGCAGCTTCTCCTTGCCCTGATCGGTCTTGGGCGGGAAAAACTCGAAACTGAAGCGGCGTTTGAATTGCTTCTGGGATTCCATGTTTGTGTCCGATTAGTACCTGTAGCTTTCCGGCTTGTACGGGCCTTCGACCGGTACACCGATGTATTTCGCCTGGTCTGGAGTCATCTTGGTGATCACGCCACCAAAGCCTTCCACCATGGCGCGGGCCACTTCCTCGTCCAGCTGCTTGGGCAGAACCTGTACGTAAACGCCCTTGGCCTTGGAATCTTCCGGCAGGTCGGCAAACTTGCGCTCGAACAGATACATCTGCGCCAGCACCTGGTTGGCAAAGGAGCCGTCCATGATACGGGACGGGTGACCGGTGGCGTTGCCCAGGTTCACCAGGCGGCCTTCCGACAGCAGGATCAGGTGGTCGTTGCTGGCCTTGTCGCGGTAGATCACGTGCACCTGCGGCTTGACCTCGTCCCACTCCCAGTTCTTGCGCATGTAGGCGGTATCGATTTCGTTATCGAAGTGCCCGATGTTGCATACCACGGCGCCGCTCTTCAGCGCTTTCAGCATGTTGGCATCGCACACGTTGACGTTACCGGTGGTGGTTACCAGCAGGTCGGTGTTGGCCAGCAGATCCTTGTTGATGCCCTGCTCGGTGCCTGTGTTCACGCCGTCAATATATGGGGACACAACTTCAAAACCGTCCATGCAGGCCTGCATGGCACAGATCGGATCTGCTTCGGTGACTTTGACGATCATGCCTTCCTGACGCAGGGACAGAGCGGACCCTTTGCCCACGTCGCCGTAGCCGATGACCAGCGCTTTCTTGCCAGACAGCAGGTGGTCGGTGGCACGCTTGATGGCATCATTCAGGCTGTGACGACAACCGTACTTGTTGTCGTTCTTGGATTTGGTCACCGAGTCGTTGACGTTAATCGCCGGGATCTTCAGGGTACCGTCACGCAGCATTTCCTGCAGGCGGTGCACGCCGGTAGTGGTTTCTTCGGTTACGCCGTGGCACTTGGCGATCACCTGCGGGTATTCCTTGTGCAGCAGCTCGGTCAGGTCGCCGCCGTCGTCCAGGATCATGTTCGGCTCCCAGTCGTCTACGTCCGCACCGACGGTCTTGTGCAGGCACCACTCGTATTCTTCGTCAGTTTCACCTTTCCAGGCAAACACCGGGATCCCTTGCGCTGCGATGGCGGCAGCGGCCTGATCCTGGGTGGAAAAGATGTTGCAGGATGACCAGCGCACGTTGGCGCCCAGCTCCACCAGCGTTTCGATCAGCACGGCGGTCTGGATGGTCATGTGGATGCAGCCCATGATGTTGGCGCCTTTCAGCGGCTGCTCCGCTTTGTACTTCTCGCGCAGTTTCATCAGGGCGGGCATTTCGCCTTCGGCGATCTTGATTTCCTTGCGGCCCCAGTCGGCGAGGGTGATGTCGCGGACTTTGTAGTCCTGGAAGTCGTTCAGTTTTTCGGCCGGAGTGCTCATGGTGTTCTCCTGTCAGTTTGGTTTGGGCGTATTCGCTGAAATGGAATACGCCCAGTTATCCGGAATGGTCTGTTCAGATGCCGGCAGCGTCTTTCAGAGCCGCAGCGCGGTCAGTTTTCTCCCACGGGAACGCGGTGAAGGTCTTGCCGCCAACGGTCATCTCGTACGGATCACGGCCGAAGTGACCGTAAGCTGCGGTGGCCCGGTACATCGGGTGCAGCAGGTCGAGCATGTTGGTGATCGCGTACGGGCGCAGGTCGAAGTGCGCGCGTACCAGATCGATGATCTTGTCGTCGCTGATCTTGCCGGTGCCAAAGGTGTTCAAAGAAATAGAGGTCGGTTGCGCTACACCGATGGCGTAGGACACCTGGATCTCGCACTTCTCGGCCAGGCCGGCGGCGACGATGTTCTTGGCGACGTAACGGCCGGCGTAGGCAGCAGAACGGTCAACCTTCGAGGGGTCTTTGCCGGAGAAGGCGCCACCACCGTGACGGGCCATGCCGCCGTAGGTGTCTACGATGATTTTGCGGCCAGTCAGGCCACAGTCGCCCACCGGGCCACCGATTACGAACTTGCCGGTCGGGTTGATGTGGAACTGGGTGTCTTTGTGCAGCAATTCAGCCGGCAGGGTGTGCTTGACGATCAGTTCCATCACCGCTTCTTTCAGGTCGGCCTGGGTGACGTCGGGGTCGTGCTGGGTAGACAGAACCACAGCATCGATACCCACAACCTTGCCGTTCTCGTAGCGGCAGGTGACCTGGCTCTTGGCGTCCGGACGCAGCCACGGCAGCAGGCCACTCTTGCGGGCTTCGGCCTGGCGCTGAACCAGACGGTGGGAGAAGGTGATCGGCGCCGGCATCAGCACGTCGGTTTCGTTGCTGGCGTAGCCGAACATCAGGCCCTGGTCGCCTGCGCCCTGGTCTTCCGGCTTCTGGCGGTCAACGCCCTGGGCGATGTCGACGGACTGTTTGCCGATGATGTTGATCACACCACAGGTGTCGCCGTCGTAGCCTACTTCAGAGGAGGTGTAGCCGATGTCTTTGATCACACCGCGTACCAGGTCTTCCAGATCGACCCAGGCGCTGGTGGTGATTTCACCGCCGACGATGGCCACGCCGGTTTTGACCATGGTTTCGCAGGCCACGCGGGCGTGCGGATCGTCGGTCAGGATGGCGTCCAGTACCGCATCGGAAATCTGGTCGGCCAGTTTGTCCGGATGGCCTTCGGAGACCGATTCGGAGGTGAAGATGTTGTAGTCAGACATAGGTGTGCTCCTCTTGAGCGATTGCAAATTCGTACCGGCTCCGTCCTGTTTGACCTACCGGCTGCCTTGGTTGTTGTTAGGGCATACGTAAAACTACCTACACCCATATCAAAAGTTTTTGATATTCCTGTGACGGCGATTGGTTACGCCGCTTCCGTACTCTTCCAGAATTCTCTTACCTGTACCTGGAACCCGTTGCGCAGGCCTATAAACAGCTGTTCGCCAGCGGTCAGCCCGGCGTCTGCCGCCCAGGAAGTCAGTTCTTCCGGCTCGAAGCCCAGCCACAGGTCGCCGCAGTTTTCTTTGGCCCAGTCCTGGTCGTGACTGCACAGATCACTGACGACCAGACAACCGCCACTGTTCATCAGGGCTGCGGCGTCCAGAAAAATGTCCGCGGGGCTGGGCACATGATGCAGCACCATGTTGGCTACAATCAGGTCAAAGGCGTCGCCCCGCGCCAGCAGGGTGTCGGTCACGCCTTCGATCAGGTCGACGTTGTTCAGGTGTTCCTCTATGCAGGTGCGCGTCGCCTTGGCCAGCATGTCTTTGCTGTTGTCCAGGCCAACCACATGCTGGAACAGCTCCGACAGTACCGGCAGGAACCCGCCTTCACCCGGTCCGATTTCCAGAACGCTCAGCCATGACTGCCTCGCTGCACGCTTGCGAATCAGTTCCGCGGTAGGCTCGGCATACAGGTCAAAGGCAGCAATCAGCTCCTGCTGTTCCCGGAATTGTTCGGAGTGCCGGGAGAAAAAGGCCTGGGACTGCCCCGCCCGCTGCTCTCGTATGGCTTCAATCTTTTCATTAAGGTGCCGGGGCAGGGCAACCCTGTCGACGGTTTCGAAAATCTGGCGGATCGCCTGGTCGGCCAGTTTGTCACTGTCCAGATTCAGCGGGCGACGATAGAAAATGGCATTGCCTTCCCGCTGGGGCTCCAGCAAGCCGGCCTTGTGCATCACTTTCAGGTGATGGCTCATGCCGGACTGGCGCATGTCGAACATCTGGCTCAGCTCCAGCACACCGAAGGTGTCCCGCCGCAGCACCCGCAGGATTTCCAGGCGCAGGGGGTCGCCGCTCGCCTTGAAGATCGGGGCCAGTACGTCCACAGAGGACAATTCGTTCGCATGTGCATTGAGTGAGGTCATGGTTGGCAAGTGTAGGGGCGTTCGGTTGGTCGATCAATAGCCATATCAAAATTTTTTGATATAGATTTATGAGTTCTGTGAAATCAGTCGGTTTGGTGATTTTGTGCCGGCTTCATCGGAAAACCACTACATATGGATTTGCCCCGGCATACCCTAATCGGCGAAAATACGCGCCTTCTTTTTGAGCAGTATTTGCAGCTTGAAGTCTTTTCCTGAAAAACACTGGAGAATTGTCAATGCCGTCCCGTAAAGATCTCGCCAACGCCATTCGCGCGCTGAGCATGGATGCGGTTCAGAAAGCCAAATCCGGCCACCCGGGTGCGCCCATGGGTATGGCGGATATCGCCGAGGTGCTGTGGAACGATTACCTCAGCCACAACCCGGCCAACCCGCATTGGGCCAACCGCGACCGCTTCGTGCTGTCTAACGGCCATGGCTCCATGCTGCAGTATTCCCTGCTGCACCTGAGCGGGTACGACGTCAGCATTGATGACATGAAGAACTTCCGTCAGCTGCACTCCAAAACACCGGGCCATCCGGAATACGGTTATACCCCGGGCATCGAGACCACCACCGGCCCGCTGGGGCAGGGCATCGCCAATGCTGTTGGCTTCGCGCTCGCAGAGAAGGCACTGGCTGCTCAGTTCAACCGTCCGGGCCACGACATTGTTGACCACTACACCTATGCGTTCCTGGGCGACGGCTGCCTGATGGAAGGTATCTCCCACGAAGTCGCCTCTCTGGCCGGCACCCTGGGCCTGGGTAAACTGGTGTTCTTCTATGATGACAACGGCATCTCCATTGATGGTGAAGTAGAAGGCTGGTTCACCGACGACACGCCCAAGCGTTTCGAGTCCTATGGCTGGCAGGTTATCCCCAATGTTGATGGTCACGATTCCGATGCCATCCGTGCAGCCATTGAAGCTGCCCGTGCTAACACCGCACAGCCCACCATTATTTGCTGCAAGACCATTATCGGCTTCGGCTCCCCCAACAAGCAGGGCAAGGAAGAGTGTCACGGCGCCCCGCTGGGTGACGATGAAATCGCTCTGACCCGCGAAGCCCTGGGCTGGCAGCACGGCCCGTTCGAGGTGCCGTCCGAGATCTACGCCGCGTGGGATGCCAAAGAAAAAGGCCAGGCTGCTCAGAGTGCCTGGGAAGAGAAATTTGCGGCCTACGAGAAGGCCGAGCCGGAACTGGCCGCCGAGTTCAAACGGCGCATGGCGGGTGATCTGCCGGCAGACTTCGCCGAAAAAGCCCAGGCCTATATCCAGGAATGCCAGGACAAGGGCGAAACCGTTGCCTCCCGTAAGGCTTCCCAGAATTCCCTGAATGCCTACGGTCCGCTGCTGCCGGAACTGATGGGTGGCTCTGCCGACCTGGCCGGTTCCAACCTGACTATCTGGTCAGGCTGTAAAGGCGTGACCAAGGAAGACGCCTCCGGCAACTACATCTATTACGGTGTGCGCGAATTCGGCATGGCGGCCATCATGAACGGTATCGCTTTGCACGGCGGCTTCGTGCCCTACGGCGCCACGTTCCTGATCTTCATGGAATACTGCCGTAATGCCGTGCGCATGGCCGCACTGATGAAGCAGCGCTCGATCTTTGTCTTTACCCACGATTCCATCGGTCTGGGTGAAGATGGCCCGACCCACCAGCCTATCGAACAGCTGGCCAGCCTGCGCACCACCCCGAACATGAGCACCTGGCGCCCGGCCGACACCGTGGAGTCTGCGGTGGCCTGGAAAGCGGCCCTGGAGCGCAAGGATGGCCCGACGGCCATGGTCTTCTCCCGTCAGGGACTGCCGCACCAGCAGCGTGATGCCGAACAGCTGGCGAATGTGGCCAAGGGTGGTTATGTCCTGTCGGACAGCGAAGGCACGCCGGAGCTGATTCTCATCGCCACCGGCGGCGAGGTGGGCCTGGCCCAGGACGCTGCAGCCAAGCTGCGTGAGCAGGGCAAAGCGGTGCGTGTTGTATCCATGCCGTCCACGGACGTATTCGATGCCCAGAGTGCCGAGTACAAACAGCAGGTGTTGCCGCTGGAAGTCACCAACCGCATCGCCATTGAAGCGAGCATTGCGGACTACTGGTACAAGTACGTGGGCCTGGACGGTCGCATCGTTGGCATGACCACCTTTGGTGA
>Ga0207798_100109_pt1 | contig 33280 bp, 33 predicted proteins | sample TtanPargueraPR_8_FD_187278 | JGI IMG/M metagenome (GOLD analysis project Ga0207798, IMG submission 187278) | Anaerobic enrichment media microbial communities from Bioluminiscent Bay, La Parguera, Puerto Rico - Tt and E1 (SPAdes) | ecosystem: Environmental > Aquatic > Marine > Unclassified ... | reverse complement strand
CGATTCGATTTATTCAGAAATATGATGAAGAGTCACGGGCCCTGATGCGCAGACTGGGGCTGCGATCAGGATGCTGACCGCAGCGTCAGCATTCGATCCCCGTTTCCCGCTCATTGAATTAGAAGGAGTTAGATGGAAGTCTGGCTCATTTTTATTTTTAGCAGGTGCAACATAGGTGCAACAAATGAATTTTAAAATGTCTCACCAATTTTAGGCATCTAAAACCAAGTAACCAAGCATAAATCCTTCTGTAATCCAGTAATACTGTGCATTTGGGATTATGGTTTTAGTGGAGTCAGAAATTAATTACATCTAGAATGGTATTTCATTCTCTATCACCTCATGATCTACAACTACCCCATTCTCAATTTTTAATACTAGCTCCTTTTCATGATTATGACTAGGCACTGCATGCCATCAGAACGCTTATCAACTGGAGTCGTTTGTTTAAATTTCTCTCACCCTCTCAAATGTAATTTATTTGAATGAAATTATAACCTGTAGTTTATCCCAATTCTCAAACTTGATCCATGATGATATTTAAATTTTCTGTATCCCGCTTCAATGATCATTCCTATTCTTTTTCTTTTAAATAAAAAAACTGAAGCACCCCCCAATATTGAATAATCAAAATAAGTCCCTCTCTTGGGATATATAGATTCATCTACTGTTGTGAAAATTGAGATAAGTCCGATGTCTCCCGACAAATACAAATCAAATCTTGATGTATTATTTTTTAGGATTAACGGCAAGAAATGAAGTTTCCCATTTATCCCATACTCCATTGTTGATTTCTTTTCCTGAACAGAATAGCGAGAACTGGAATAGCCATATATATTATCCCAAATTTCTTCGATTATTTGGTCAACTGAACCGTACCCCAAATATCCCCCAGCACTGATAAAATCGTTAATCATCCGATTATAGCTTAGCTGATTAAAATTAAAATTGCCTAATTGAATGGAACTATAATAATTGATTGGATTAAATTTAAGTTTGGAGCTTGAAATTGAAACACGAATTTCATTTTTGTACGTAAGGGTATCATTTGCTAATAAACTCAAACTAGTAGAAATTATTAAGGTGATTAAAAGTATTCTTTTCACTGGTAATGGATTTAAGGTATAAAATTGTTTAGTCAATTGGTTAAATGATTTTATTAATAAGTTACGAAAAACTAGAATAAAAGAAAAGCCATCCATCAACACTCCTAAGAATTCTGGACGGATGGACGATATTTAACTAACAAACCAATGATACTTATTCAGACCTATTGCCTGATTCAACTCACCAAAAAATGTTGAAATGAACTTATTTTATCTATGCTTAATTCACAAATTAGACCATGGTTCTATACCATTACATCCTGATAATCTGAACATTTCAATACGGAACTTGTTTTGTTTAATAGAGCACCATACGGTGTTAATTCGTAATTTAAACTCATAATATCATGATACCCAAAACAAAAGCTAAAAGAATTTTTAATTTTTCCATTGTACTGCTTTTTTCAATATTAATTGCCGCTTGCCAGTTTGGTAAAAAAGGAGGAACAAATAATACAGTATCAGAAAATTGCGAAATGCAAACAGGAATTGAAAAGCAAAACGTAATTGATGTAGTTACAACTTCGATGGAATTCCAGATGAAGGACAGCTTGGATTCCGGATGGCAAACGTTCCAGTATCACAATGAATCAGAAGAACCACATTTTATTCTTATAGGTAAATATCCTCAGGATAAAACTATTGAAGATGGTCGTTCAGAGGTAATCCCTGCTTTCCAGAAAGGCATGAACCAGTTAAGCCAGGGAAATATGGATCAGGCAATGGCTGAATTCGGAAAATTGCCAGATTGGTTTCAGGATGTTGAATATCTTGGAGGTACCGGACTTATTTCCCCGGGAAAGGTTGCCACAACTACCCTTAATCTTGTGCCGGGATACTATGTTTTCGAATGTTATGTGAAGAAGGATGGTGTTTTTCACTCTTCTATGGGAATGGTAAAGGAAGTTATCGTAAAAGATCAAAATTCCGGGAATCCAAAACCAACGGGAGATATCGAGATTCATATTTCAAGCAACGAAGGGATTACTTATTCCGGTTCAATCACGAGTGGAGAACATGTATTTACTGTTCATTTTGATGATCAAAGGATCTATGAGCATTTCGTGGGGCATGATGTAAATTTGGTGAAGCTTCACCAAAATTACAATAAGGATTCACTGATTTACTGGATGAATTGGTCGGTTCCTGGAGGAATGGAGTCACCCGCCCCGAGTAGTATAACTTTTCTGGGAGGAGTAAATGATATGCCCTCGGGTAGTACAGCCTATTTCACTGCTGAAGTTGATAAAGGGGATTATGCTTTTATATCAGAAGTTCCAAATTCAGATGAAAAAAATATGTTCCGGGAATTCCAAGTAACCGAATAATTCTTATAAGCCTTTGATCAAATGAGCAAAGGTTAACATACACAGAAACAGAAATGCTCTAAATCGATAAGATTTTGGTTGCCTGCTTTAATTCAATAAGACTCAATCTTCCTTATTTTTATGAATATTTTTGGGATTACCCTTGATCTTCCTGAACTTAAGCTTCTGATTCTTGTACACCAGTTCTTTTTTCTCACAGTAAATCTCTAGGTTTTCAGTTCTCACCTCGAAGAAATTTGATTCTTTGAATAGCTCTGCCAACTGAATGTCCAATTCTGTTCTAGATTTTATAATTATTTTGACGTGTGCAGAATCTAATACTTCGTATATCTCGCCACGTCTAAAAAAAGGTTCATTTATATTCTTGACGCCCACCAGGTATCCGATTTCTTGAGCCTGCCCTGTAAAATTTGAAAATAGGACAAAGATAAGTGCGAAACAAATTAATTTATTGATTCGGTAAAGTATATCTATGATGTAATTTATTCGTAAGCTATTCATGTGTTCTCTCCGTTTTTAAATAAGCGACACAATTTTTTAGAGAATTAAAAACAATGGCGTTAATCAAGCCTTTTATTCTTTGTATCTTTTTTAAAATCTTACGGTAAATCAGGTCTCATGTTTCCTGAGAAACGGGTTATTTTAAGTTTCAAACCTTCACTGCAAAATACCAAACGAAATATGTTCTGTCTTCAATAATAAACACATCTTCCAGTGGAAGGGTCATTTTTACCGCTTGTACAATGTATTCTTTGCCTTTTTCCAATGGCGGAACATCGAGTTGGGCAATCGCTGTAAACGAACAATGCAAACGTTTCACCTTTCCATCATACAGCACCACTAAAATGCTGGAGGTGTTGACGATTTTAAATAATTCGGCTATGTATTTTCGTGCTTCTTGTTTTTCCATAGGATTGAAATAAAAAAGCCACCTCATGTCAGAAGTGGCAGATGTTAATTTTGGATGATGTAAAATTTCACGACATGCTCTCAGAGGGTTGAAGTATAGGTGAAGGAAAAATTTTCTCTTCTGGCTGATAGTTTATACCTCCTGAAGTTGATTGTTGTGTATATCGAGGGACGTCAATGCTCAGAATGGAAATGGCTGATGGTGAATAACCACTAATTCTCATTGCTGCATAAACCAACAAAAAAGGGTCCAGTTTTAAAAGCTAAACCCCTGATATTTTATAGTGGCATATAATCATCCCTAAACTCTCTTCCCTGCGAGTCATATAAAGGATGCCATTCGATTCCATCAATAATAGAATTAAAATGGTTTTCAGTATCCTTTAGCCAATAGTGTTCTTGAGTACCATTGTAGTTAGGGATAATCTCGTGAGCAAACTTTTCATTCTCAAACGTTATTTTCATTATTCCCCATCTCTGATCACTATCTGCAAATTTTATAACCTTATACAGAACTAAAATAGAATTCCCATTGTCTATAACTAAACTTTTTAAAACAGTTGTTTTATAGTATGTATTCTGAAAAAGAGTTGCATTTTCCTTTATTTGTTCTGCGTATTCCGAGATTGGTCTTTTTAGCCTTTTTTTTGGGATGAGAGGAAATTCAGATTGTGCACTCCAGTTCTTTTGAATTACATTTTTAGGAATTATTGCACTTTGCTCTGACAGAATTTTGTGCTGTTTCTCCATCACTTCTGCATAATCGCCACTATACCAGTCTGCACTTATTTCGATGTATTGATTTACCGTACTTGCAGCAACACCTATTAATTTGCCAATTTCATAATCAGACAGATTTAATTCTTCGCGCAACTGCTTTGCCGCAAATTTACGTGCCTCAAAATAATTATTTCTCTTCGCCTTATTGAAACACAATTCATCCCTGCTAATTCCTGATTTCTTTTCAACTTGTTCAAATATTTCTTCGATTCTTCCTTCAGAATAGATTTGATTTCTGTGGTAAATCCATTCGCCTTATGATTTTCCTTTCAGTGTTTTCTCCGATTTTGCCCAATTTAACAGATTCTGATGGCATGCTTCGGCTTGCTCACTTGTTACCGTTCTCATCCATTGAATATCTTTTGGTGCATTTGAAAGAAGATATCTATACTTTTCAGGATTGGTTACAAATTCTTCAATAGTGCAATTACAAATACTTTCAATGCGTTTAACGGTAATTGGATTTAATAGAGTATTCTCAAGTCGTGTGAGCCATCTAAGATTCTCGGGTCGGTTATTTTGTCGATTGGTATCTATATGGTCAACAACATATTCTTTGGTCGGCTGCTCTCCATGGAATGCAGTTGCTACTATTTGATGAACTCGAACCGAAGCAATAAACCTATATCCATTTTTGCTATTGGCTTTGCCAAAATCCCATTTGTTGTCTGTTGGACGTGGTCGCTTACCAGTGCGTGGATGTTTTAGGACTGCACCATTATCGCGGACTGAATATCGCTCGCCTTTAAATGTGCATTCGACTTCTTGACTGAATTCTTGGTCGGGTGTAAGCTGATTCTCTTTCATACTAAATCGACTCTTACACCGAGGACATGTGATATTCTTGTAAGGATATCCAGGCCAACGGAATATTTACCTTGTTCTATTCGACTGAGATTTGCTGCATCAATATTTGCCAAAGTTGCAAGTTGTTTTGCTTCCATTCCTTTCTTCTCACGGAGTTGACGTATTTTTGCTCCTATGCGTTTTCGCTCTTCACTTCTGTCGCTACTAACATAAGAAAACGAAAATCCGACATTTGTCATCACGTCCATTAAAACCCAATAAACCATACTTGTTTTATCATCAGAAAAGTTATTTTCAAACGATTGTGATAAAATCTTGGCTATTGATTGCTGCTTTTCCTCTGGAACCGGTAAAAATGCCTCAAGAATGAAAATTTCACCATCACGAACAACTACATTTATCGTGCTGGCGTCTATGAATTTTGCTTTTGCCATATTAAAATTGCCGTTTTTATGGTGCCTGCAAGATAGGGATTATTTTTCTTAATTGGTGTATTTGCCAATTGTATTTATTTCACGAACAATAATTTTCTTCAATCATTTGCATCTTAAAATATTAATCATCGTTTCGCAGCTTCATTCCAACTTTAACCTGAACATGATAAAATAAATAAAGGGTCCAGCTATATATAGCTAAACCCTTGGTATTTTTAACTTACACACTTTGTGAAACAGTGTCACAAATCAAGAAATAAGTTCCGAAAATTAAATATCAATTTTTCTGTTTGTGATAAGTTTACAAGATTATTGCCGGTTAGGCAAGATCATCTTATTTTACTTTCTCTCCAAATCTCCTCAATAACTGGTTTCGTCGAGTTTTACTTTGCCCCAGAATGTACGATATACAAAAACGGTATATGCAATTACGAGTGGAAATCCAATTGCTGTTATTGTCAGCATTATACCCAGTGCTTTACCCGATGAGGCCGCATTGTATATGGTCATGCTATTTTCCATGGCTACATTGTTTAAAATGATGACCGGATAAAGTTCTATAGCCACGAGTATAAGCAAGAAACTAAGTGATAATGATGAAAAAATAAATGACCGAAGGTACTTCCCTTTACTTGCCAGTCGCGGAACGTTTGCAATACTTAGAAATGCCAGTACTGGAACAATAAAAAGTATGGGTTTTCTGAGTAAGCGATCGGAGAGGTGAGGATAATAGAGAACTGAAATGATGGTGATTAGGATAAACAAAATCACAAAAATAATTATTGATCGGCGCAGTAAGCGGGCAATTTTTTCAAAAAGTCTGCCTTCAGTTTTCATTGTTAAATAAATGGCTCCGTGAACCATAAACAATGAAAGTGATGTAAGCCCTGCAAGTAATGAATAAGGATTGAGGAACTCCAGCCAGCTACCGGTATAAATAAAATTATTATCCATGTTCATTCCCATCAGGACATTACCCAAAACCACGCCAAGTAATAATGCAAGCATGGCACTGGAAACACTGTAGCTGATATCCCATGTATTTCTCCACCACTTCATTGGTTCTTTTCCACGAAATTCGATGGATACTGCTCTAAGTATGAGGAAGCCCAAAAACAAAATAAAGGGGATATACATGGCTGAGAAGAGTGTAGCATAAGCCTCCGGAAAACCTGCAAAAAGTGCCCCGCCACCAATTACAAGCCACACTTCATTTCCATCCCAAACCGGCCCCACTGCATTCAGGGCAATTCTTCTACTCTGATCATCTTTGAAAAACAGATGCCAAGCGCCCGCTCCAAGGTCAAATCCATCCAAAATGGCATACCCTGAAAAAAGGGCACCTACAACTAAAAACCACAAAGTTGGATAATCTATTCCCAAAAAAGTTTGCATGATTCTATGGTTTTAAGATTGTTTTTTTTCAAATTGTAAAGCGATATCTTTAAGTTTTAGCCTGTCATCGATATCGCTTTCATCGTACGGGCCTTTTTTTATTTTTCGGTCTAAGAGATAGATGAACAGCAAGAGCAGTAAAGTATAAATGAGTGTGAAAAATACCAGAGAGAACAGGACTTCGGAAGATTCCACCGATTCCGAAAGTGCTTCCGCAGTTTTAAGATGTCCGTAAACTACCCAGGGCTGACGCCCCATCTCTGCGGCAAACCAACCGAGCTGATTGGAAACCTGCGGAAGAAAAACTGCAAATACCAGAATCCATAAATACCATCGTTGTTTAAATATCTTGCCTCGCCACCATTGAATGGTGCCGTAAAGCGTTAACAGAATAAGTAACATTCCAATTGCCACCATCAGATGGTAAAATTGAAAAATAGCATTAACAGCTGCAGGTTGCTCATCTGCCGAAAAAGCATTTAATCCTTTGATCGGAGATGTAAAATTCCAGTCGACCAAAAAACTGAGTCCACCTGGTAATTTAATCCCTTTTACGGTTTGCGTCTCCTTGTCCACCCAGCCAATAAGGTAAAGATCTCCGGGCGCACTTTCAGGGAAATGCCCCTCGAAGGCTGCCAGTTTTGCAGGTTGGTTTTCAGCCACACCATCAGCCGACTGGTGGCCTGATGCCAATTGCAAAAGTGCAGTTGTCGTGGCTACAACCAGTGCTATCTTCAATGCCTTCTGTGACAATAAAACGTATCTGTCTCGAAGTAAATAATAGGCGTGTACACTCATTATCAGGAAAGCTCCTGCAAGAAAAGCTCCGAGCCAAACATGCAGTAGACGATCAACCGAAGATGGATTAAAAACCATCGCCCAAAAATCAGTAATTTCAGCTCTGGCATCCATACCCTCACCAACAATATGATACCCGGCAGGTGTTTGTTGCCAACTGTTTGCCACTACAATCCAAACTGCCGAGAATACGGAGCCGACAAAAACACCAACTGTTGCTATGAAATGAACACGTGGTTTTACCTTGTTCCAGCCAAACAATAACACACCCAGGAAACCGCTTTCCAGGGCAAAAGCAAAAATGCCCTCCGCAGCAAGTGCACTGCCAAATACATCACCCACATAACGTGAATATTTGGCCCAGTTTGTTCCGAACTCAAATTCCATAACAATACCTGTGGCCACGCCAATACCAAAAATAAGGGCAAAAATTCGTGTCCAGAAACGAGCCATGGTTTCGTAGGTCTTGTCTCCTGTGCGCAGGTATGATCCTTCCATTATAACCATTATCAACCCCACTCCGATTGAAAGTGGAGGATAGATATAATGAAATGCAACTGTGAAGGCAAATTGTAGCCTCGAGAGAATCTCAACATCCATGATTTAAGAAATAGCTTAATTATAAGTGATTCACACAAATCTAATAAAAATGCTTGGGCATTACGAATCAAAATCAGCAATATCTGAAAATTATTTATTAAGCACTATTGTTCACAACAGATTAATATCAAACTTCACACATCTTTTCGAAGAGTTGACTTCTAGAAAAATTGGACACTTTCTTTTTTCTATGATACTTTACACCACTCAAAACGAGAAAGTTGATATTTGCCGGGCACTCAATTACTCTGAACAGAAATTTGGTGTCAGGGAAATCGACAAAGGGATTCAGCACTTAAGCTAAACCCGCGGAATTTATTACTTACACACTTTTTTGAAAAAAATCATTTGGATAACGTTTCCTTTTTTTACCCTTGCGGAGTAAATCGCATATACTTCCTCCAATCTACTCTATGCCAGTCGTATTTTTTTTAGAACTCGGTTCTTGAGTAACAACTCCGCTACCGCTGCTTTTAACTCCGCATTCTCATTCCGAAGATTTTTTACTTCACCAGTATTTGCTTCCCGCATGGCTCCGCCCATGAGTCTCTTTTGACCAACCTCAAGAAAATCCTTACTCCAACGATAATACAATGCAGGTGCAATGCCTTCACGCCTGCAAATACCTGATACAGATTCTTCTCCTTTTAAGCCTTGCTTAACAATGGTGATTTTTTCTTCCGCAGAGAACTTCCTGCGTGTTTTATTTGATGTCTTTTACGATTGATTCAACCTTCTTCTTTTTTGTCATTTTAGCGAACTTTTGGTGTTGTTGATTTTATCTTCCAGGTTAACCTTGAAGATAAGGAAAACTGTGACTTTCGTTCAAGTCCTTCTCAGTTCACTTTATGTTGAAGATTTACAAAGTACAGGTTTAGACTATTTTGCCGGAATATCAGAATATCCAATGGTTGTAACATTTAAATGCGTAAAATACTCTTTTAAATATTCGCTTGTTAATGTTAGCAGCTCATTCTCTCTGTTTTTAAAATATTCCCTGTCTAAACCACTGGGAGAGCTTTCGGGATGGGAATACGTTCCAAAGTGCAAGATAAGCTCTGATGTACCTTCAGGGAGATTTTCCAAAATATGAATCAGGTTGGAAGCAGTGGGTTCTCCCCAAAAACACTCCACAAGAAGATCGGGGTGTGAAATTCCCAATTGATCCAGTGTCTCAACCTTTTTCTCCATTACATTTAATTTGGAATATTTCAACAAGTGTAGCGACTTAAAAGGATTAGCACATACACATTTAAATGTTATTCTCCTATAACGTTTATTTAAATGCGAATTTGAGAATAAATCAGGATGCTTTTTACTGGCAACAACTGGAGATCTTACGGGAGTATTGAACTCTTCTGCAAGTTCAGTTATAACTTTGAAGAAAGGATTATAAAAAGATAAAACACCGCACTGATCAGATAAATGATCTAGTACAATATTGCGCTCTTTCAAAGCAATTACCTGAGCCCTAAGTTCTTTTCTAAGATCAACAATTGAAATATCTTTGATATGAGGCAGAAGTTCTTCTACGGTATAAAATTCACCACTGGCATTTACCAGTGTTGGTATTTCTGCAGCATCCAGTATAGGCTTACCCGTTATAATATTTAAATGTACTCCTATTCCAATGTTGGGATGATCAAGTGATAATTTCTTAAGATCAGGTAGCGATTCTTCAAAATTTGTTAACGCTGAAATTGCAGTTATAGCATCATTCTCAACAGCAAAAATAATTCCTTCGTTTATATTCTTCGAAGCTCCAAAATCATCTGCAGTCAGAATTAAATATCTTTGATCATGACTAACACTAGATGATTTGTCTGTTTTTTGTAATGAAGAACATGAGAAACAGAAAAAGAGAACGATCAACGTTGTAAGTTTGGATGCCATTGATTTTGATAAAGGTAAGTTCTGTAACGTAAATTTATGCTGAACAGTTACAATAGCAGAAAACTCAAATTTACCATATGCTCAGAATTCATTGCAAATCATCTGCAATTGCTGACAAGATTTTCCCGGACCCGGAATATCCCTGCAAGGCATGATTTATTTTAACCTCTCTTCTTATATGTCGACTTAAGTTCACTACGAATGCATTTAAAGCAATCAACTGTCAATTTAAATGTATTGTAATTCAAAGGATTATTGCGTAAATTGTATAATGGGATCGGATAGTCGTTCAGTAAATCATGGAATAGTTGAACGTAATGATCTTTCCCGAAACTGAATTGAATCTTTTAAACCAAAAACAGGAAATAAAATTAGGGCTAATGATAAATTCACGTCTGTTAAAGAATAAGATAAATTACGCAATCGCTGTGTATTCAGTACAACGATGGAGTTAAATTTCAACATCCAATGAGGAAGAAAAAAGTAAAAAAGTCCCGTTTAGCCGAAATCCCAGCCTGGGCATTGTCTTTAATAGCTTTGTTCGTATCATTTGGAATTTTTGCATTACCTGAATCAGAATCTTTTGAAAGCAATATTTTGGGATTAATTTTCTATATTCTATTTCTTCCTGCTGCTTGTTTTATTATCTGCAAGACACACCCCAAAAGTATATGGTATACCCCTTTTATTTCCAATGCATTTATACTATTTTTACTGATTAGTTTATCATCAACTTCCAATCCTGAATTAGTGTATGTGATTTTACTTGGCAGCTGTCTATTCTTATCAGTCATTGGTGCATTTTGGGGAGCAAGAACAGGACGAAAGAAAATGAATACTGCAGAATAATTGGTGTTGTGAGTCGCGATAAAAATATCATCAGACAATAGTTATTTAATACTGAAATGACCTAAGCATTTATAGCAGGATAAGCTATAACCTGCAAAATTCAAATGATCATTAGCAACAATCCATAAACGAAGGAGAATCTATTAATAAAAAATCTTAATTATGAAAAACATCGGATTATTATTCATCGCAGGATTAATGATTGTTTCCTGCACACAATCACCCAAAAAAAATGCTGACACAAAACCGGACACAGTAGGTGTCGTTAAATTAGATTCAGTTAAGGATGGCGTATTTGTTCATATAACTGAAAGTTACGATGATCCTCATCGGGTATTGATGCCTTTGAAAATGGCTGCAATGATGTCGAATGACAAGGATGTAATTGTTTACATGGATATTCATACGGTTGAACTTCTGGTAAAAAATGCCAAAGACTTAACTTTTGAGGGATTTGAATCATTTCAGACCTATTTAAAAATTCTAAATGAAAATAAAGTTGGAGTTTATGCTTGTCCAACGTGTTTAGAAATTGCTGGATTCAAGGCAGAAGATTTAATGGAAGGCGTTCAGATTGCTCAAAAAGACAAATTTTTCAATTTTACGAAAGGAAGAATCATAACTTTGGACTATTAGTAATTTCAAATATTTTGAGATGTAGGAAAGCCAGTCAAGGCTTCAATAATATTCGAAGGTTTGCTCAGGACATTGCCCGAAATCTCCCTTATGGAATAGATACAACTCTCCTACTCAATTTATATAATGACAGATTATTTTAATCTTAGTAAAATGAAAATAATATCACTTCTAATTTTTGGATTCTGTTTTTGTTTGATTTTCGAAGCAAAGGGACAGAGAGAATATCCTCCAGTTCTTGACGGAGCAGAGGAGATTACCTATAAAACCGTCGACGGAATTAACCTGAATTTATGGATATTTAATCCAGAAGGACACAAAACAACAAATAATGCACCTGCTATTGTATTTTTCTTTGGAGGTGGTTGGAATGCAGGAAGTCCCTCTCAATTCGTAAAACATTGTGAATACTTATCAGCAAGGGGAATGGTTGCTATTGTTGCAGATTATCGGGTAAAAAGCAGGCATGGTGTCCCTGCTAAGATGTGTGTATCTGATGCCAAATCAGCAATTCGCTGGATTCGTGAGAATGCAACGCAATTGGGCATAGACAGCAATAATATTGTTGCGGGTGGTGGTTCTGCTGGAGGACATTTAGCAGCAGCCTGTGCCACTTTGTCAAAATTCGACGATGAAAGTGAAAACAAATCAGTCAGTTCAAAACCCAATGCTTTAGTTCTTTTTAATCCAGTTTTAGTACTTGCCCCAACTGATGGTTTGGAAAAGGAAACGAATGAAAAACTGGAGGGTTTAGAAAAGAGAATGGGCACAAAACCAGAGGACATATCACCTTATCATAATATAGTGTCAAAGTTACCTCCAACAATTATTTTTCATGGAACAGGCGATAAAACCGTACCATTTAATACAGTAGAAATGTTCACTAAAAGGATGCATGAATTTGGCAATAGATGTACATTGGTTGCTTACCAGGGAGAACCACACGGTTTCTTTAATTACGGTAAATACTCAAATGCAATCTTCGTTGATACCGTGCACCGAATGGATGAATTTTTGGTTTCACTAGGCTATCTTAAGGCACCACCAGAGATTGTCGTTTTTACCAATTAATTTTGTTAAAATATAACCCAACCGTATTTACCTCTCCTTACGGGCTTTTAAAGAACTGTAACCATAAAAAACGGAGGCGATTATTCCTCCTTTTTGAATGTGTTTTATAAATCAAAGGCAAAATTAAGTTTAACAGCGCAATTAAGTGCTCTTATTTAAATATCCCCATTTTTCCAGGAAGGTAATCCCTAATTCAACTATATGTCCGTAATTTATTATTGTTATAAATATCTTTTTGGTGTTTCTTGTATTCCAGATGGTTATTTCGTAACTTATTGAAGTTAATCAGAAATCAACTACTATGAAAAAGCTGTTCATTGTTCTGTTGGTTGTCATCCCTTTGTTCACTTATTCGCAAGAAAATCCTTCTGAAACTTCTGATGCACAAACATCCATGTTTGATTTAAGACGTAATGCCGTATATAATGAGGATATACTGTCATTCTCTTATGAAAGGTTATTACCAGTTAGTGAAAGATTTGGCTTTCTTCTAAAAGGTGGCTTTATGATATGGGATCCGATTAGTCCTCTTGCTGAATTTGGAATTATTTCAGGAGGTAGTAAACATTTCTTTGAAGCAGGAATTGGTGCTCTTTTATTGGATACCAGCGACAAAGAAGGATTTGATTTTCTCACTTTTAGAGCAGGTTACAGATATCAGGCTCCTAAAGGTTTCCTGTTTAAGGCATCAGCCATTTATTCTCCTGATAATTTTATTCTTCCTTTAATTGCAGTTGGCTATAGTTTTTAACCTGCTTTTTTTGTAAAAATCTTTATCAAAAATGTATAATACAGTATAAACCTGATTGTTTGTTTCACGAATTACAACAGTATTGTTATCCAAGCTATTATTTCGTAACTTGTATATTGTTATCCCCCATGCGCTTACTCAATTCTTTTGTGATTTCCAGGTAATTTTAAAAACCTAAATTTAATATCCATGAGACCGTTCTTCTTCCATTTGATTGGTTTACTATTTTTTTTAAGTACAAATACTTATGCTCAGAAAAACATTTCAGGTGGTGATGTTTTCGGAACATGGACAGTCGATGATTCACCTTATCTTATTGAAGGTAATATTACAGTGCCTAATGACTCACTACTGGTAATTGAACCTGGAGTGAAGGTAGAATTTCAGGGATATTATTCACTCGATGTGCAGGGCTGTTTGTTGGCAGAGGGTACCGAAAATGATTCCATCCTTTTTACGGTCAGTGACACCACCGGATTCAGCCTGCGAGATACAACACTTGGCGGTTGGAACGGGATTCAGTTTTTTGATACTCCACTCGATAATGATACTTCAAGAATTGTATATTGTAAAATTCAATATGGTAAAGCGGTTGGTTCGAACCACCCGGATAAATCGGGTGGTGCTATTTGTATATCTAATTTCAGTAAAGTACTCCTATCAGATTGTCTGATCACTAATAATAGTGCGGGAGGATCCGACTCGCCATCAGGCGGTGCAATATGCTTAAATTCTGCAGACATCATCTTAAAGAACAATACAATCTCCCAAAATCAGGCCTGGGATGGCGGTGGTGTTCAGATTTGGGAATCAAATCCGGTTTTTATAAAGAATCAAATTGTATATAATTCTGCCGACGCAGGTGGCGGAGGAATTTGGATAGGTGGTCAATCTGATATTCAGTTTAATGGTGATGTCATTTCGAATAATACCGCGAAAACCAATGGAGGAGGTATAGTTTGCTGGCAAACTACAAAAACAACACTCAAATCAGTCACATTGAAAAACAATGTTGCAAACTGGGGAGCCGGAATTGGCATTCTGGATTGCGAACTACATGCAGACAGTTGTAGTTTTGTTTCCAATGGTTCAGTTGAAATGGGTGGAGGATTTGGGGCCTATTCCAGTAAAGTTGATATTACGAATACAAACTTCGAAAATAATACAGCTTCCATTTTTGGAGGTGCACTGAAAATGTACAACACTGAGCTAACTCTGGAATCTTCTGATCTGACTGGCAACGTTGCAGGAGTTTTAGGTGGAGGCATTCATGCCGATTATAGTAACTTAATTGTTTCGAATACGACATTTGAGAGGGATTCCGCCGGAAATTCAGGAGGGGGACTTTTTATCTGGAAAGGTAAACTGGACATTAATAATGGAGTATTAATAAATAACAAATCAAAATACAGTGGAGGAGCTATTTATACCGATTCGACAACTATGACTATTAATAATTCCAGTTTTGTGCAGAATACCACTACGGATAATGGAGGAGCAATATTTCTTAATCTGAGTGCAGCTACCCATATAAATAAAACAGGTTTTGAACAAAATAAGGCCATTTGGGGTGGAGGAATTTTTAGCGCTTACGGTGGGCTTAATTTGTATGACTGTTCGTTCATTGAAAATTCATCTGAACACGGCGGCGCTGTAAATTTTGGCTTTGGTGAAGGAGAGTTTAAGAATGTTTCATTCCTTCGTAACTCCGGAATCTGGGGTGGAGGTGTAACTGCAGCCAACTGTGATATTGATATTGACAGTTGCCTTTTCTCTCAAAATACGGCTGGAAGTGAAGCCGGTGCTATTGAATACTTTGTTGATACAACCATTTTTGAAAGAAGCTATAAATTTAAATTAAGAAAAACAGATATAATTGAAAACATTGCTGCTGTGCGATGTGGTGCTGTTAAACTTGAACAAACAGGCTCAGATTTTTCAATGGCAGATATAACCATTGATTCATGTCAGATTTTTAATAATCATTCCGATGTATACGGTTCATTAAGAATAAGCGGATCTTTTGAAGATTTCGTGGTATCCAACTCTATTTTTAAAAGCAATACATCTAATCGTTACACTTCCGGACCAGGTTTTATTTCCAATTCGAAGGGTCAAGTCTTCAACTGTATATTTTATTCCAATTATTCACAATTTTCCGACACAACAAAAACATTTCAGGGAGCAAGCGTGCAAACTGCAGAAGTTGATTTTTTAAATTGTACATTCATCGATACTTCTTCCGCTGAAGGTACTGGACTGTCCATTCGCAGGGGAGCTAAAGCCAATATTATAAATTGTATTTTATGGGAATGTGGAAACAGTCCAATAAATATTATGACAACTAGCGAACTTGGAAGCACCGCAAATATTAATTATTGCGATATTGAAAATGGTATTGATTCCATCAATATTTCGGATACTATTTCCGTTTTGAATTGGGGAGAAGGGAATATTGCAACTGATCCGCTTTTTGTCGATATGAAAAATGCAAATTTACATTTGCTGGATGCCAGCCCCTGTATCGGTTCAGGAATAAGCACATTCATGCTAAATGATAAATTATTCATTGCTCCACCCTTTGATATAGAAGGAAATCAAAGACCCAGTCCTAACGATTCTGAGGTTGACATGGGTGCCTATGAGCATGAACGTGGTAATCCTGTTGGCAGTCCATTCATGGTAGAAGATAAGACTATGTTGTACCAGAACTATCCTAATCCAGTCGGAAATTCAACAACATTTAAATATCATCTGGACTCACCCTGTTATGCTGAGTTAAATATTTACAACATATTTGGTCAAAAAATTCAATGTATAGTGGCTCGGAAACATTCTGCCGGAACCTATATTATTAAAAAGAGTATTAACCAGTTCAAAACCGGGCAGTATTTTTTTCAGTTAAGAACGAATAAAGGCTTTGTGCAAACAAGGAAATTAATTGTGGTTAAATAAGTTTTTTTGCCAATCAAAGAGAACCAAACAACTCGTTTCGCTTTTTTCAGTAGATTTTAATTTTTACATTCATAACAGGGAAAATTCGTTTCAAAGAACTGGAAAAATTAAGTATAAAAACCGGATTAGCTGGCGTATGTATTGCAATGCCTTTGTGATTTAGATTGTTATTTCGTAACTTTTGGTAAAGCCAAATGATTAACCATCAAAAATCAACAAATGACTAAGCTCAAACATTCGGATTCGATTCAAATCCTAAGTATTCATTTTTGTCTGATAGCACTCATTGGTTCGTGCGGTATTTTTGAAGGACCTTGTTCAGATGAAGATTTGGGGCAGTTATACCTCATGACCAGTTTGGATGATATCGGTCCTTATACAGAAGATTTACTTATCCATTTCAAAGACTCATCCGGCAATGAGAAAACTTTCGAGTTTTTAAGTCAAAATATAGATCACTGGACAGATCAACATTCCTCTACAAATGTACCCTGTCCTTCTGATGTCAGCGAAAGAAAAGAATATAAGGCAAAAACAGAAGAATATTATTACTCTGTTGTCCAACCACAAACCGGTACTCCAGGAATTAACTTTGGTTTTCACTTAAGTGTTAGACTGATGTACTTAAACGGACTGATGATCTGTGATATGCTGGAATTTAATAACGCATATCTAACGCTTAACACAATTGCTTATTCATCTGATTACCCGACATATGATGGCATGACATTAATACCCCATCCCAGAGATTGTTCAGAAGAGTTTCTGTCGGATTATCCGCAACCAATACCAGAACTAACCTTGTTGGATAAAAGCTTTAACGAGGTTTATTCCAGCGTAGATTCCAACATTTACTACAATTTTGAGTTCGGAATCATTGGATTTAAAGATGATTCAGGTATGCTCTGGGTGTTTGACAGAATAGAGAAAGCAGACTAAACCATGTACGCCCTGGTATTGCACCACAAATCACCCACATGTCTGAGAAAAATCCGACTCACAGAACGCTTATAGCTTCATGTAAAGTCCGGCCTCGCTGATATATGTGCACTGTATTTTTGGTGAAAACCAGTTATTTATTTGTAACTTATTCCTTAAATCAAAAATCTATAGTTATAAAAAAGCGTTTATTCATCGGTTTATCGTTTCTGTTGTTGATTTTTTCCGGTCAGGCGCAAGGAACTTACTCCATGCAAAACCTTACGAAAATTTCAAGTGAGGAATTGTTTGTCTATTATCAAAAATCGCTGAATCTCGAGAGGAAGGGAGAAATTGTAGCTTTGACAGGTGGAGTGGTAGGTCTTTTGGGAATTCTGGCTGGCGCATTAATTACCGATAATAATCCTCCAAATGAAAGTAAAAATGCGGTGGACATTGCAGCCGTTACCATGATAGCCGGCGGATCTGCAGCCACAATAATAGGATTTTCGATGTATATGACCGGGGCTTCCCGGGTCAACAGAATAAATAAAATTCAAAACACCGAACTTTTTCAAATGGAGTTGATTCCAAATGCTTTTTATTGTGAGCACATCCGAAAGTACCAACACGGGATAACGCTTCGAATCAGCTTTTAAGGTACGATTTTACACGGCATGCGGTTATATTGCAGAAGAGGAAATAGCCAGTTACTATTATTTGGTGGTCAAATACAAACTGACTTGGGGCTCTCCTGGCTACCGGCAATGCTTTTAGTCGAATTTTAGCAGGAGTTCATAAGCTTTTCATCGGACCTAAATTTCATACAGAATGATACAGATTTCAATTTGTAATTTGTAATTCGTGTATTTTATCGTAACTTATGTAAACCTATAAGTCAAACTGATGAAACCAATTCTAATTTCTTTATTCTTCCTTCTATTTGGTATTAACTTATTCGCGCAGAACCTTGATTTGATTGTTACAGATTCAAATGATTCCATTTATTGCAGAATTGACAGCGTGACAGAATCCGTTATTTTTTACCGAAGTGATTTTGAGAATGGCAGGCTTCAACTTGGATTACCACTGAATGAAGTAGAATCATACACGTATGATTATATCACTGAAATACAGTATTTGCTTAAAGGTGACCGTGAAAATATGTACCGAATAAATGACGGAACATACAGGTATCTCAAACAAAAATATGCCAGGATACCTTATAAACAAGTTAGCTCAGATAAGTATAGTCCGGATGCCGCTTTTATGTTATCACTTATACCGGGCTGTGGTCACTTTTACACTGGTGAGCCTCTAAGAGGATTAGCATTTATTGGGGGAATGGCAGGTTCTTTTGGTGCCATGGTTCTGGGTTTTGCTATGGCATGGGATGGTTCAGCAATTGGAGCTCCATTTTTCTTTGCAGGAGCAGCAGGAGTTGTAGTATTTTATATTTGGAGCATGATAGATGCAGTTCAGGTCGCCAAAGTAAAAAACTTAGCCATACGAAATAATGATATTTCATTAAGGATTTTACCCAATTTTGAATTTTCAAGTAAGGCTCATCTGCCAGCAAATAATTTTGGAGTAAAATTGGTGCTGAGATTTTAGTTCGTATTCACCAAAAAATTCGATGCAGTTATTGACCGAAACAGCTAACATGGTTTTTGACATAACTTTCAATTTTACACACTCAGAAAGAGTCCGTTCAAGAAATAGAATAAGCTTTCTGATTTTCATTTTTCATCACGTTTACCGAAAATAGCCTTCGTTTTGTTATTCAGGAGACAGATTTATAAATTGTAGTCCAATCCCATTCCTATGCATCCACAAATCTTCCCGCTTAAATTTGGGATCAACACCTGTTATATCACAAAAAGCTGGGGAACGATAATGATTGACGGAGGTCCTGCTAATATTGGTAAAAAGTTCAATACCTTACTAGATATAAAATTGATCCCAAAGAGATTCAGCTGGTGGTTCTGACACATGCTGATTTTGACCATGCAGGATCTGCTTCCGTAATTCGCGAAATGACCGGTGCAAAAATTATAATTCACAAAAACGACCGATCAACTCTTGAAGAAGGCAGGTATAACTTTCCCCCGGGAATAAATGCGTGGGGTAAAATCTCGCGTGCGATCTTTAATCCTTTTCTGAAAAGAATAGAAATTCCTCCGCAAAAGGCCGATCTCATTTTGGATAATGATGATTTTCTTTTGGATGATTTCGGCATTGATGGCAGACTAATTTATACACCCGGGCATGCTGCAGGATCGGTTTCTGTGTTGCTGGATAACGGAGATTTATTTGCAGGATGTCTGGCGCACAACATCTGCCTATTTACTCCGGGGCCAAGACTACCCATTTATGCAGAAAATGTAGAACAAATCAAAAAAAGCTGGAAATCAGTTATCAGCCAAGGTGCCAGAATGATTTATCCCGGTCATGGAAAACCTTTCCTTGTTGACAAAATAAAGAACTATTTATAATCAATTCTCAGAAAAAACGGACGTAAAATTCTTAATTTAATTACAAATTTTCGGATATTCTTATTTGCTCATTTAGCAGTAGTGATAGGGTATTGAATAAAAGAAAAGAGGCTAACCAAACGGATAGCCTCTCAACTCTAAATCTAAGCAGGTAAAGAACCTGAACTTAATTACAAACCTAAATCTACCGGTAATATTACTGCGTCAATTACGTGGATAATTCCATTTGATGCTGAAACGTTGGCTGAGGTGATATTTGCGGTATTACCCACCGCCGAAATCATTCCATCTTTGTCCACTTTAAAAGTAGCACCTTCCAGTAATGTTTCGATCGTTTTCATCTGTCCTTCATTTTTTGGAAGCACACTGTTTGCGGCACGACGTCCATCAGTTACATGATATAATAAAACATTGTAAATAGTTCCTTCTCCAAGCAATGTATCAATCGCTGCAAAAGGACCATCATTTTCCACAACCTCTGGATCCAATAAACCTCCTACGGCACTCACCAGGTTTCCGAAAGCCTCATCAGTCGGAGCAAATACAGTATACTGATCACCACCTGCAAATACATCGGTCAATCCTGCATACTCAAGTGCGGCAAGCAGTAAGGTAAACTGAGGCTCTTCAGCTTCTGTTGAAGCTACAACAATTTCAGCAATGGTCATATCACCTTTTTTAACAGCTTTACCTTTGTCTGCTGATTTTGTTTCAAACTCAGCTGGTGCTGGTACATAATCGTCACTGGCTTTATCACAACTTACGGCGAACAAAGCGATCGAAAAAATAGCTACAAGGGTTAAACTTCTTAAGTTCAAAGTCCTTTTCAAATTCAAATTTTTCATTTTGTTTATCTTTTAGAATTAAAGTTTCAACAATGTTAACGAAAAAGATTGAATTGTGTTTATTTATTTTAATTTATTTCTAAACATTTCTGAATTTTTAAAATATTAAATAAGCCAGATATGTGATTTTTACAGTGGACACAGAGCATTTGTTAAATTTTGTTAATATTTCTTGAACATGTATTTTTAATTTAAAAACTAAAAAAAGGAGACGTAAAGCCTCCTTTCCTGTTATTTAATAGATTCTAATTTCGACTAAGCAATTTAGTTGCTTTTTCTGTAGAAAAAATGAGTAAAACCGAACCTGCTTTCAGCAAAAAATACTGCTAAAAAAAATCGGGATGTTTGATTTGTGCAATACAAGTTATAGAAATCGAATGCTTATTCGTGGAATCTAAACGATTTGACTTCCGCAATTCGGGCAAAGCAACCTCAGGTTATTTGGTCTCCAGTTAACTTCCACACCATCTTTGTGATAAATCTGTAGTTTTATCCTTTTGCCATTCCATCTTGGATTTTTTTCATGCAATAAACACCTGCTGTTATCACACCGATAGGGAATTTTATTTTCATCCCGCCAACTCAAATAATATTCCTTGAGGGCTGAACGGTTAATTTCTTCCGATTCGGAATAGAATCGCAATACCTGTTTAAATAAATACTCTTTCTTTAACTTATGAATCACTTGTGTAATTGTCATTGAATTGCGAGATGAGATTATAGAATATACATTTATTTCAAGCCAATAAAGATTGTTAGTACATGCCTAAAATGCTGAATTAAATTTATGAATTTATTATGAGTTTAGGAATGATATAAATAAATAAGTCAACAAATGCGCCGTTCAACTTTATATTCGCACGTTCAGGAAGCAGAAATGTGTATAAACTGGAAGGATGATTCAGCATTATTCGAAACCAAAACAATAATTGGTGCAACTTAATGGCTCATTCCAGGCTGACGGATTTTTGGATTCCTGTTTCGATAACTATATTTGTTTTCATCATCAATATCAAACGAAATGGTAGCGACACTCCAATTGAACAATGCATCAGGATTAAAATCTTTCTTAATACTACTGGTTTTTATTGCACTTACGTTAGCAAGCCGGGGACAAATCGAGATTAAAGGAATTTATGGCCACCCCGGACCGCTCTGGGAAAAAGGACTCACCCTAAACGAACTGGGAATAAATTCAATTTTTGTGCATGGTGGTTCTGTTGATTCTGCACTCATGGATAGAGCCAATTTGGAAGGAGTGAAAGTATATGCCGAATTTGCCACATTAAATGGTAAAAATTACGTGGAGGAACATCCCGAAGCGTGGGCCATCAATGAAATGGGTGATCGGGTTGAGGCTGCATCCTGGTTTATGGGTGTTTGTCCAACCGAACCGGGATTTCGGGACTACCGGTTCAATCAATTACGTGAATTGTTGAATAAGTATGACATTCAGGGCGTATGGATGGATTATGTGCACTGGCATGCGCAGTTTGAGGAGCCCGAGCCAATTTTGCCGGAGACCTGTTTTTGTGACCACTGTCTTTCTGCATTCTCTGCAGATAAAGGAATAGCTGTGCCGGAAGGCAGCAGCGCAGAAAAAGCAAAGTGGATATTGCAAAACAAGGATAAAGAATGGCGTGACTGGCGTTGCGGCGTAATTTATGACTGGTCAGTTCAATTCAGGAAAATCATTAACGAAGAAAAACCGGGAACTTTACTCGGCATTTATCACTGTCCCTGGGATGACGATGAGTTTCAGGGTGCACGCCGAAGAATACTTGGGATTGACTATGATCTTTTGCGTGATGTGTTTGATGTTTTTTCTCCAATGGTTTATCATGCCCGCATGGGAAGAGAACCGGCTTGGGTAGAAGAAAACATTAAATGGTTTTGCAATCGTTTGGACATAAATCAGGATATTTCTCCCAAAGTTTGGCCCATCGTGCAGGCATACAATAATCCCTACGTGATCTCAGCGAGTGAATTTGAAACCGTCATGAATGGAGGAACGACAGCCGAATCAACCGGAATAATGATGTTCACCACAAAAGCCATAGCTGACGATCCAACTAAAATTGAGGTGCTGAGAAAAGTATACAAGGATAGGAATCATTAAAGACTCACCTCCTAACTTCCGAGCTTCGGTCGCGGGATTCCTTAAATTTCAGGGCCGTTTCCCAATTAAAACGGAATCAGGTTAATAGTAACCCGTTACTTGTAGCCGGCACCTTAAAGCGTCAGGACAGCTGACACTATCATCAATATTGGCAGCCTGGATGCTGTTAAACCATTACCCCACAGTTGAATAATGCTGTTAGTAGCAAATCAGCCACTTCCTGTGTTTCACGGTTAATCGTATGTTACTATCGCTTTAACGTGAAACGCGTTCACTTCTTTTGCTGTCTGTTAATAGTTTGTAGAGTAATACTATTCCAATGATAAATCCTGTAAATGAAATCGCGAATAAAACTAAAAGAAAAGTGTCCATAATAGTAAGTTTTGGTTTATAAATACTTCTGTAAATCGATAATCCAACATCAAAATGCAAACCAAAATCAACAAACACTTGATTATATGCTACTTACGAAATAACACCTTCCACCATAAGTGTCTCAATCTGGGACATGTTTTTGAAATTCTGGAAAATTCAAGGTGGTACCAAACTCAAAATAGGACCTTTAACTTGTGGCGCAGATTGATCTGTTCCAAAGCGAACCGAACTGAACAAAAACAATCGCTAAACTATTCTTTTCTTGGAATGAAAAGCCAATTCTACAAATGGTATTTCCGCTCTTTTTTCGTAACTTGTTTAAATGTTTCATTTCGTTTAATCATGAAAAAATTTGCTTTTTCAATCTTCTCAGCTATTTTTTTCACTTTCTGTTCTACAACCGACAGTTTGTACGATGAGCAATTTCGAAATGCGTTGATCGGCCAGGATCAAATGACCATTTACACCAGGATGGGATCTCCAACCAGAATAGAGCACAAATCAGGTGGTGGAAAAATATTGGTTTATGAATCGTTCAGTAAAAGCAAAGGAATGTTTTTAACCCCGAACAGATCTGCACTTAAATATAACTCCAATACGAATGCAGTCGGCGAACGTGAAGGTTGGACTTATACATTTGGAGAACACACTGCAGCCAACGATCCTCAATATACCATTTATGATCAAAAAGTATCGGCGTTAAAAATTTACATCAATAAAAATGGAAAATGTACCCGTTACGAGCAGAACCTGCCACAGGCGGAACTGGATATTTACCATGAAAGATTCAAGCATTTTAATTTGAAAAACTGAATCAATCCCTTATTCCTCTTTTTCCATATGTTTTAAACAACTCCCTTTAAATATTCCTTTTATATTTGCTTAAATCATGCTTATGAAAAAAAGTGCAATACGGACTGGCTTGTTTTTTATTTTTCTTCTGATCATCATTTCCCAAACCATTTATGCGCAAAACAGGGATACAGCCTATCAAAATCGCATCATCGATTTCACTACCGATGAACGATTTTTGCCGGAGTCGGTTCTGGGAATTCCGAAAAATGATGACATCCCTTCCCCACTCGATCATTTTGGATCGATTGCAGGAGCGCCGGGAATTATGCATCGCTCCAATGAGATTTACGAGTATTTCACCCAACTTGACAATGCTTCTCCAAAATTACAGATCGAGCAGATAGGAACCAGCGAAGAAGGCCGGCCGATTAAGCTCGTCACGATAACCAGCAAAGCCAATATGAAAGATCTCCTGGATATAAGAAAAGAAATTGCTTTACTGGCCGATCCGCGGAAGTTGGATGAAAAAACAGCCAAAAAAATAATTAAGAAAGGTAAAGTCGTTTATTTTTTAAATGGTGGCATGCACTCTACCGAAATGGGTTCGCCTGAAACACTGATGGAACTGGCTTATCGTTTGGTCGCCGACGATTCGGAAGACATCCAAAAAATTCTGGATAATTGTATTGTGCTGATCAATCCGGTTTCGGAACCCGACGGACGAGATAAACAGGTGGACTGGTATTACCGCCATTCGATCGATCGTGAAAATTACGACGACGGTTTTCCAAAATCGCCGCCTTACTGGGGGAAATACGTTTTTCACGACAATAACCGAGACGGATTGCAGGTCACGCAGGAAATTACAAAAGCTATTTTTAAAATCTTTTTTGACTGGCATCCCCAGGTGATGCTTGATCTGCACGAATCGGTGCCGCTGCTGTATATTTCAACCGGTACCGGCCCGTATAACGAAAATGTTGATCCAATAACGATCGGAGAATGGCAAACTTTTGCCAACCACGAATTAACCTCGTTAACCGCACAGGGATTGCCGGGCGTTTTTAACTGGGCCTTTTATGATGGCTGGTGGCCGGGTTACGGCATTTGGGTGGCTAACAATCACAACTCTATCGGCCGTTTTTACGAAACCTTTGGCAATGCCGGTGGAAACACTTACCTGCGCGATATTTCAAAAGCAAAATTCGCAGGCGACCTGGTTACTTCGCGCGAATGGTACCGGCCCGATCCGGCAACCGGTCAATTGTACTGGTCGTCGCGTAACAATGTAAATTACACCGAAGCAGGAGTATTGGCATCGCTGCAGTTTGCCGCTGATAACCGCGAAACACTGCTGCATAACTTCTATCAAAAAGGCTTGAACAGCATTAACTTCTCGAAAACGAACGATACGAAATTGTATATCATCCCCGAAAAGCAGCGCGACCGGGTGATGACCGCCTATTTGGTGAATCAATTGTTGAAGCAGGGCATAGAAGTGCATCGGGTAAAAGAAAAACCAAAGGAGTACGTTGTGCTGCTCGATCAACCCTACAGCCGTTTTGCCAACGATTTACTGAGTATTCAGCAGTATCCCGACAATGCAAAATTCCCGCCATACGACGCGGTAGCCTGGACACTAGGCTACCTCTATGGTGTTGAAGTACAAAGTTCTGACAGTGTAGTTTACGCGAACGATGAACTGGAAATTATTAACGATAATATTTCTTACACAGGAAGTGTAAAGGGAGAAGGTTCTTCCTTCCTACTGGACTATAAAGCACAAACATCATTGATCTCGGGATTGTACAACGCGCAGGAAAATTATGAAAATTTTAAAGCTGAAATCATCGATTCGATGCTGGTTTCCGGCAACGATACTATTCAGGCAGGAACTGTTTTACTTTCGGGAATCGATCAAAATCAAGCTAAAAACTGGGCAGCGTCATTTGGCTTCGACATACGGGCAGGTTCTGTAGCTACCAATTACAAGCATGAAATTAAACTGCCAAGAGCGGCTGTATACCATAGCTGGACCGATACGCAAGGTGAAGGATGGGTACGTTATACCCTGGAACAAAAAGGAATTCCCTATACATCTATCAATAAAAACGACCTGGTAGAAGGTAATCTGCGAAATTCATATGACGTAATTATCATTCCAAATCAGCGCGGAACGCTCAATCATTTTATCAACGGTATAGACGATCGTTTCGGCCCGCTGGCTTACAGCAAAACAGATGAATTCCCATCTCATGGAACTCCCGATTCATCGGAAGACATCACCGGTGGTCCTGGACATTTTGGACTGGGGAACCTCAAACAGTTCGTGGAAGAAGGTGGAGTCCTTATCCCGCTGGATAATTCGGCCGCAATTATTGCAGATGCATCACTAAGTAAAAACGTTCGAAGTTTCTCTCCAGGAAACCTCTTTCATCCCGGTTCTGTGGTTACCGTTAAAGCCCGCAATAAGAAGAGTCCTATCCTTAACGGTTTCCCTGAAACATTCTACCTTTTTAAAGGAAACGGCAAATTGTTGAGTACAGCAAAATACGATCGCGATCTGATAGTACTGCAATATGGGACAGAACCGTTGGAAGATGAAAAAGCCTACACCGGAAAAATTCTTGGCCTGAAAACCGTGAAAAATAAAGCCGAAATTTCAGAAGCGCAGACTGAAGTAGATCAGAACAAGCAAAAAGATGAGAGTTACGTATTGTCGGGGATGGTAAGAAACGAAAAGGAAATTGTCGGAAATGCAGCAATTCTGAACGTGTCTTCCGGAAAAGGACGCATCGTTTATTTCACCTTCAATCCCTTGAACCGATACCTGAATCACCACGATGCGTCACTGCTGTGGAATACATTGATCAACTGGGACCACCTGTAAACAAAAAGGGGAACACCATCGTCAGATGTCCCCCGCATGTGGATTGAGAGCTTGATTTCTGTTCTAGTTGGCGACTTTGTCGAGCATCAGTAAGGAATTCACCACAATTTCGGTCATGTACTGTTTTTCGCCGTTTTTATCTTCCCACGAGCGATTGGTGAGTTTACCTTCGATCGTTATTTCCGATCCTTTTTTCAGATACTTTTCAGCAATTTCCGCCTGCTTTCCCCAGGCTACCAGCCGGTGCCAGGTAGTTTCGCTCTGTTTTTCACCGTTACTGTCGCGGTAAATTTCGTTGGTGGCTATACTAAAAGTAGCTACTGTTTTTCCGCCGTCCAACTTTCTTACTTTTGGGTCGTCTCCCAGGTGGCCGAGAAGCCTGACGCTGTTTCTTAATGCATTCATGATAATTTATTTTTTTAGTTAATACTGTGGAGCTTTGTTTGATTCGGGCTCCTAACGAAATTTGTTGATTCAAAGGTAGAGCAGCCACCAAAAGCTAGTCGGTATTTAAACGTTTGTATTCGAAAATAAACGTTTGTAAACGTTTGTAAACGTTTGTAAACGGATATATTTTTGTATATTAGAAAGTTATTAGAGACCTCCGGGCACAAGAAAATTTCAACAATTAATATTGTAACCGTTTAATCACATGTAACAAAACAACATCAGAAAATAAAAATCCACTATTAATAAAGCAACAACATTATGCAGACAATTTTAGGAGCTGGAGGAGCCATAGGCGTCGAACTGGCAAAAGCGCTGCCGAAATACACTAACAATATCAGGCTGGTAAGTCGCCGTCCTACCAGAGTAAATTCAGGCGACACGATCATGAAAACCGATCTGCTGGATCCCTTTGAAGTGGACAGGGCAGTAAAAGGATCATCGGTGGTCTACGTGACCATTGGGTTTCCTTACAGCCATAAATTCTGGAAAAAAAACTGGCCGCCATTTATGCGTTCGGTAATCGATGCCTGTAAAAAACACGACGCAAAACTGGTTTTTTTTGACAACATTTACATGTACGATCAAAATCACCTGGACGGAATGACAGAACAAACACCGATCAATCCGCCAAGTAAAAAAGGACAGGTCAGGGCAGAATTGGTAAAGCTGATTATGGATGAAGTCGAAAACGGAACCCTTAGAGCCCTGATTGCTCGAGCCGCCGATTTTTATGGGCCGGGAATACAAAATACGAGTATGTTTACAGAGACGGTGCTCAAGCCCTTGAGCGAAGGGAAAAAGGCGAACTGGATGGGCAAAGCAAAGTTTAAACATTCGTTTACTTACACACCGGATGCCGGGAAAGCCACGGCAATCCTTGGGAACACTGATTCAGCGTACAATCAGGTGTGGCATCTGCCAACTGCCGGAAATCCACCAACAGGGAAAGAATGGATCGAAATGAGTGCTAAAGCATTTGGAGTGAAACCAACCTACCGCGAGGCATCCAAATCTATGTTGAAACTGATTGGCATATTTGTTCCCATCATGCGCGAAATGCCTGAAATGCTCTATCAGTATGACCGCAACTACGTTTTTAATTCCGATAAATTTGAAGAAGCATTTGATTTTAAACCCACTTCTTATGAGGATGGGCTGAAAGAAATCATTGAAAACGACTACAAATCCTAGAATATGAGTGATAGAACCTGCCTCGAATGCGGCGAACCTTTAAAAGGCCGGGCCGATCAGAAGTTTTGCAACGACTTGTGTCGCAATGCCTACAACAATAAAAAACTTGGACGGTCGAGTAATTACATGCGAAAAATCAACCGAATCCTCAAAAAAAACCATTCGATATTAAAGGAACTGAACCCTGAGGAGAAAACCACCATTTACCGTGGAACGCTCGAAAAGCAAGGATTTAGTTTTGAATTTTATACCCATACCTACGTTACACGCAGCAGTCGGATTTACTATTTTGTTTACGACCAGGGATATTCCGAACTCGACAACAATAAATTTGTACTGGTTAGGAAAGAAGACATATAAAGGAGTTTTTAAGATATGAAAGCTTAACGAAGTTTAACCCTCATAATTACCGGGTTGCTGCTGGCTGCAATTCGTTTCTGAAGCGCTGCGAAACGCTTTTCCCTCTTGTTCGTGATTTTATGCCCGGCCACCTTATGAGCCCTCAGGGGGACCAGTAACTCATCTTTATCGGTCAACCGTATGACCTTGTCCCAAACGCCACCGTCTAAGTCGTTAACCCCATGACCAAAATACCGTATGTCCCCGCTTTTTTTGTTTACGATTGCCGTTGAAGAGTTCGAGCCCACCCAGTATGTAACGAAAATGTACATATGGTTTTCAAGGTATTTGCGCACGATTACATGCTCGTTTTCGCGCAGGAGGCGTAGGGTTTCCTTGTTATCAAGATCGCCGGTTTTTTCGCAGAGTTGTGCAAAAGTCGGCATATTGTTTCCCTGTAGTGCATATACCGGCTCCGTAATGTTTCCGTTAAACCGAAAAACCGTGTCGTTTAATGCTGAATAAAAATGAACCTCGTTTTTTCCGAAAGTCTGGACAGAAGAATAAATCATACGTTGAACAGGTTCGGCTAATTTTTTTGAAGAATATTTAGTACGATCCTCCGCAGGAAAAGTCTGAAGTAAGTAACCACGTACGGTTTCATTGATCACATGAAAAGATCCGTTAGCGAAAAAAAAGCGGCTGCCAGGCATCGTTTCGCCAACCAATTCCCCCTTGTATTTCCCGTCGCTTGAAACGATAAAAATTCCGTTTCCGGCCAATACAGCATATCCTTCATCATAGGCGATCAGATCTTTGGGATCAGTAACCCCTGATGTCTTCTCGCCTACCAGTTCAATCACAAATTCACCATTCCCCGTAAAACGCAGAAATCCACTTTTCCCCGACAGTCGGTGTTTCACGATCAGATCCCCCCCTATTAACTTGATATCCTCTATTTCGCCTAATTCAAGGCCGACTTCCGAAACCTTCAATTCAATATAATCGACCTTTTTGGCAAAGCTCGAAATGGGTAAAATGTCCTGCGACTTTTTTAGATCAAAGGTTTGAAACGATTCTTGCGGTGCTTGCTGGCTACAGGCAAAAAACATAGTAATCAGCAACATGATGAAAATATTCTTGATGCTCATAGATGTAGTTTCCAAAACATTTTTGCTAAGGAACATACTGTGGCTCAAAAACCATGCCCCGACTGGATAAGATTTAACATTATATCCCTGAAAACAAAGAATATTTTTTTGATTTTGTTTGGAAAACTAAACGAAGCATGTCAAATTTGAACGTGGTAATTTCAATGCAGTTGCCGTAATTATTTAATCATAAAACGAATCAAAATGAAAAAACTGATTATCCTGACTTTCCTGCTGGCAATCATAGCCGGTAGTTTCGATGCTTCGGCCAAAGTTCGTAAAAAAAACGTGATCGGCGACTGGAAGTATGAAGCTCCAACCGCTCCTTATGGTTTTGAAACCGGAATCCTTGCCTTTTTTGAGAAAGAAGGGAAACTGGATGGAGAACTTAAACTGGCTGATGGATATAAAATTAGCCTGGAGGATGTAAAGCTTGAAAAAAATGTGTTGTCATTCGGACTTTATGTAGAAGGTGGCTATGTAACAGTAAACACCAAAATTGAGGGTGAGTCGCTGAGTGGAACAGTTGATACTCCGGACGGAGAATTGAAGTTGACAGCCAAGAAGATTAAAAAGGCATAGATTTTAGATAAACAAAAGGCTCCTTGTACGGAGTCTTTTGTTTTTGAAAGTCTACCGAAAATCAACAGCCAAATATAGCTCACAGTTATCAGACTCACCCTGATTGTGCATGAGACACAATCGTCCCTGCCTACCGGCAGGCAGGCCTCTTAATTCATAGAGAGGGAAAGAGGTCCGTCTGAAGGACGAAGTCGGGCAGGGAGATTAAAATCTTTGCTTTCATGTCTGTTGGTGATTCCCGGGAATCATGATTGTTTTATTGAATTAAAGTTCAAGTTTAATCACTTCGCTTCCGGCCAGCAAAAAGGCACCGGTACCGTATACTTCCCAGCTTTCGGCGTTGAAATTCTTTTTAGGATCGGCACCAATGGGCTGGCACCATCCAACATGCCCGTCCGGTTGAATCAACCCGTTCAATCCGATCCATGCTTTTTTAACGGCAGGCAAATAAGTTTCCCGATCAAGGATTCCATTGTTAATCCCCCATGCCAGTGCATAAGTGTAAAAACCCGACCCACTGGCTTCTCCGCCGGGATACGAATCAGGATCGAGCAGGCTGGAACGCCAAAGACCATCTTCCTGTTGCAGCGAAACAATCCGGGCTGCCATTTCCTTGTAGTTCTGGATGTAGAAATCGTGGTTCGGATAATCATCCGGAAGTTCTGACAAGGTTCTGACAAGTCCGCCCATCACCCAGCCATTCCCACGCGACCAGAAAATCTTTTTCCCATTGGCTTCCTTTTTCGGCTCAACACCCGGCTCATCCCATTTGTAGGTAACATCGCGGGCATACAAATGATTTTCTGTGTCCCACAGCAGGTCGTAGGTTTCTTTCCACAGTTTATCAGTTAACTTAAAGTAATTTTCATCTTCCAACGTAACGCCCATTTTTACAAATGCCGGCGGGGCCATAAACAAGGCGTCACACCACCACCAGGTAATCCGGTACATGCCTTCGCCTTCATAAGGTGTTGCTACAAATTTTTCCATGGTTTCTTTAAACGGTTCGATCATTTTCCGCTCACCTGAAACCCTGTACATGTCAATATAAGTCTGGCAAATGGCATGGTCGTCGGCATGGTGCAGGCGGGGACCCGGTTTCCAATCATTTTCCTCTCCCATGGCTTCAAGTGCAGTCCAAATCTTTTTCGATTCAGTGGTTTCCCAGGTAGCAAAAACACCGGCATAAAAAGCCCCGTTCGTCCAGTCGTACAGTTTGTGTTTTGGATGTTTAAGTTGCCAGTTAAGCGCTTTTTTCATCGTCTTTTTTATGTAAGAATCTTTAAAAAGCTTCTCGTCATTTTTATTGGCTGCCAATACAGTGATGCTGATAATCAACAGTAACGCAAAAAGTGATGTTATTTTTCTCATCTTCTGTTAGATTTTAATGTAAAAATAGCCAACCGTTTTAGGATTGCAAATTTGTTTTCAGATATGCTTATCGGGCAATTTTCTGTAATCTTGCTTAACTTTAAATTTAAATTAACAGGTAAGCGTCTTGTTCAGTAAAAATTTATAGCTATACTTGTGAAAAATAAAGTAAGATGATCAACGGAAAAGGACATTACGGCCATCATGGTATGAACCAACCAAAAGGTAGGCTGTAATTGTTTTGTCCGTTCATAACGATATTCGAAAAAGGCTTGCCGAAAATGGCAGGCCTTTTTTATTTTAGACAAGCAAACAGAATTAAAATGGAAAACAAAATTAAGATCGCAATTCAGACAAAAGGAAGATTGAATGAAGAATCGATGAACCTGATCAATGAAGCAGGAATTGGGCTGAGCGTCGGAAAACGCACACTGGTATCGGAAGCAAAAAATTTTCCGATGGATGCCTTGTTTCTGCGCGACGACGATATTCCGCAGACGGTAGCCGACAGTGTAGCCGACATTGGTATTGTGGGCGAAAACGAGATGGCAGAAAAAGGAGAGAACGTGGTGATCGTCAAACGGCTGGGATTTAGTAAATGCCGTCTTTCTCTTGCCATTCCAAAATCGATGGATTATCCGGGGCTTCAATTTTTTAAGGGCAAAAAGATAGCCACCTCCTACCCTGTCATTCTGAAGAAATTTCTGGAAGAAAATAATATCGAAGCTGAAATCCATGTGATTACTGGTTCGGTGGAAATCGCACCCGGTATCGGACTGGCCGATGCGATTTTTGATATCGTCAGTTCCGGATCGACACTGGTGAGTAATCGCCTGAAAGAAGTGGAGGTGATCATGAAGTCGGAAGCAGTTTTGATCGCGAATCCCAATCTGCCCCCCAAGAAAAAAGAATTGCTGGACGAGTTAATTTTTCGTATTGAATCGGTACAACGCGCCGAAGGTAAAAAATACATTTTGCTGAACGTACCGAATGAAAAAATTGAGGAAGTAAGTCGCCTGCTGCCGGGAATGAAGGCGCCAACACTGGTTCCGCTGGCAAAGGAAGGCTGGAGTTCGATGCACTCCGTAATCGAAGAAAACGATTTCTGGGAAGTGATCGGGCAATTGAAAAAAGCAGGCGCCGAAGGTATTTTAGTGGTGCCCATCGAAAAAATGATATTTTAGAAGTATGAAGACCTTTATCAATCCACCAAGGAATTCCTGGGAAAATATCCTGAAAAGACCCACTTTCGATGTTTCGGAGTTGTATGGAAAAGTGCAGGATATTCTGAATGACATCAGGCAAAACGGCGATATTGCACTTCGAAAATATACGGCAAAATTTGACGGAGCAGAACTCGAGGATTTTAGTGTCAGCGCTGATGAATTCGAGGAAGCCGAAAATCTGGTAAGCACGGAATTAAAAAAGGCCATAAAACTGGCTTCCG
>Ga0207798_100106_pt1 | contig 34224 bp, 30 predicted proteins | sample TtanPargueraPR_8_FD_187278 | JGI IMG/M metagenome (GOLD analysis project Ga0207798, IMG submission 187278) | Anaerobic enrichment media microbial communities from Bioluminiscent Bay, La Parguera, Puerto Rico - Tt and E1 (SPAdes) | ecosystem: Environmental > Aquatic > Marine > Unclassified ... | reverse complement strand
ACAACAAAGTCGAAGGCGAAGTCGAGTTTTCAGGCGGCCTATCTGGCGAGCTAGGTTTGGGCGAAGGTAAAAAAGTAACGGTAGATACTATCGACGTAACCTCAGTTGGTGGCGCACAAGAATCTGTGGCTATCATCGATGCGGCACTGAAATACGTAGACAGCCACCGCGCAGAGCTGGGTGCATTCCAGAACCGTTTCAACCATGCAATCAGCAACTTGGACAACATTAACGAGAACGTGAACGCGTCGAAGAGCCGTATCAAAGATACTGACTTCGCGAAAGAAACGACTCAAATGACCAAGTCACAAATTCTATCGCAAGCGTCAAGCTCAATCCTTGCGCAAGCGAAACAAGCGCCAAACTCAGCGCTAAGTCTGCTAGGTTAATTTCAAACCTAAGACGAGAACCTCATTGGCTCGTGGTGAGAGATGAGCGAGTAAACCCAGCTTCGGCTGGGTTTTTTTCTGTCTTTTGGGGACTCAGGATTTCTGCGAATCACGACATTAGAGCTTCATCACATTTCAGTAAGCCAAAGAAAATAATCGCAAAAAATTGAAAATTTCTTCTAAAGGATATTCATCGGTCGCCGTTAAAGGGACTGAGAGAAATGAGATGTACCTAAGTGAGGTGAGAGACACGACGGTACATTCACTAAAGCCTTAAGGAGATCAATTATGGCGATTAACGTTAATACTAACGTTTCTGCGATGACTGCACAGCGTTACCTAAACCAGGCAGCTGACGGTCAACAAAAATCAATGGAGCGTTTGTCTTCGGGTTATAAAATCAATAGCGCGAAAGACGATGCTGCAGGTCTACAGATTTCAAACCGCTTGAATGCACAAAGCCGTGGCCTAGACATGGCGGTGAAAAACGCAAACGACGGTATTTCTATTGCACAGGTTGCTGAAGGTGCAATGAATGAATCTACCAACATCCTACAACGTATGCGTGACCTATCGCTTCAATCTGCGAACGGTTCTAACTCAAAAGCAGAACGTGTTGCGATCCAAGAAGAAGTAACAGCGCTAAATGACGAGCTAAACCGTATTGCTGAAACTACCTCTTTCGGTGGTAACAAGTTGCTGAACGGTACATACGGTACGCAATCTTTCCAAATCGGTGCAGACTCAGGTGAAGCAGTGATGCTTTCTATGGGTAGCTTGCGCTCAGACACTTCTGCAATGGGTGGCAAGAGCTACGCAGCAGAAGAGGGTAAAGATGCATCTTGGACTGTTGGTGAGAAAACTGAGTTCAAAATGAGCTACACCAACAAACAAGGTGAAGAGAAAGAGCTATCGATCAGCGCAAAACAAGGCGACGACATTGAGCAGCTAGCAACGTACATCAACGGTCAAAACGATGATGTAAAAGCGTCTGTTGGTGAAGATGGCAAGCTACAAGTATTTGCTTCTTCTCAAAAAGTTCAAGGTGATGTTGAGTTCTCTGGCAACCTAGCGGACGAGATCGGCTTTGGCGGCCCGAAAGACGTAACAGTGAAAGACATCGACGTAACAACAGTAGCAGGCTCTCAAGAAGCCGTGGCTGTTATCGACGGTGCGCTTAAGTCAGTAGACAGCCAACGTGCGTCACTTGGTGCTTTCCAAAACCGCTTCAACCACGCAATCAGCAACCTAGACAACATTAACGAGAACGTTAATGCGTCTAACAGCCGTATTAAAGATACTGATTACGCGAAAGAAACCACTGCGATGACTAAGTCGCAAATTCTTCAGCAAGCAAGTACTTCAATCCTGGCTCAAGCGAAGCAGTCTCCATCTGCAGCGCTAAGCTTGTTGGGCTAAGTGGTTGACCCAGCCTGAGGTAAACACCTTAGTGCTGGGGCACCAAAGCGATAGGTTCTATCGTTAGCCCATAAGGTGGAAGGGAGATTGTAATGGATATATCCTCCTACGCATCGAACATCCAGCCTTACGGCACGCCAAGTGGCACAAAGTTTGCAAATAAAAATGGCAATGATATAGGCACGTCTAGCCCAGCAAATTCAAATGGTGAGGTTTCGCAGCAAAAAGCGAAAGACACCGAATACGACTTCTCTGTTCAAGCAGCGATCGAGATGGCAGAAAGCCGTCAAGAGCTGAACAAAGAAGAACGTGAAAAATTGGTCGCGCAAATGAATGAGTTTGTGATGTCCATAAACAAAGGAGTCGCGTTTCGAGTGGATGAGGAATCCGGGAGAGATGTGGTGACGATTTACGAAGCCAAAACGGGCGACGTGATTCGTCAAATTCCTGATGAAGAAATGCTAGTGGTATTGCGTCGCCTAGCTGAGCACACAGCCAACAGCGGGTTGTTGACTGAAAAAGTGTAAGTCGTTTTTAGAGGTGATTTGATGAGTTTAGGCCCTTTGGGGATGTCTGGCGGCATGGATATCAATTCCATGGTCAGCAAAATTGTGGATGCCGAACGCGTACCAAAGCAGCAACGCATTGACAACGAGCGCACGACAATTAATGCCAGTATCAGTGCCTACGGGCGACTCAGAGAATCACTGGATACGATGAAAAATCTCATGGCGAACTTTCGTCAAGAGAAAGCGTTTGCCGTTCGTACTGTTGAAACGACAGACGACAATATCGTATCTGCTACTGCAACTACAGATGCTATCGCTGGCAAATATGCTATCGATGTGTTGCAGCTTGCCCAGAGCCACAAAGTCGCTTCTGACGTACTGCCAGAAGACGCAAAGTTTGGCCCTGGTAAGCTGCAGATTTCGCTTGGTGATGACACCTTCAACGTGAACGTTCGTTCGAGCTCCAAGCTCGCAGATGTCGTACGCGGCATCAATGGCTCAAAAGACAACCCCGGTGTTCGAGCATCTCTCATTAACGACGTTGAAGGACCACGCCTTATCCTTGCCTCAAATCTCTCTGGTAAGGATCATCAAATCAGAGTCAGTGTGGAGGCCGACAAAGGCAACCCTCTAAAGTATTTCGAATATCAAACACTTGAAGACCGTGTTAACGCGCTTGAAGAAGCTCGTTCAGCGGCGGAAGAAGTGTTAGGTCCTCTTCAATTCCCAGAGCAACCAGTAGAACTGGATGCAAACGGCAATCCTCTACCTCCAGAAGAGCAAAAAGCGGCAGAAAATGGACAAGATGATGGCTCCCAAGAGCCAATCTCTGCTGCGGGTGCAGAAGCCGCTAAAGCTGGGCAGGAAGCGATTGATGAAGCCAACCGACGCGCAAGTTTGCGCCCTGAAGACCGAATTCCAGGGTGGACAGAAACTGCGTCAGGCACTTTGCTGGATTCTTATGAAGAGCCAGAGCTCGAACTCGACGAGAAAGCAATAGAGAAGGCACCAGATGTACCGGGTTGGAGTAATGCGGCATCAGGCACATTAACCGACTCTTACGTTACGACGAAAGAGGCCAAGCAGCTTCTTGAGCAAGAAAAAGCTGAAATTGAGCAAAAAATTGCGAGTGAAAAACAAGCGCTAGACGCAAAAGTTGAACGTGGTGAATTGACCGAAGAGCAAGCGAAACAAATTCATCGCGCTAAGCTGGATCCTCAAGAGCGTGAACGTTTAGAAAAAATTGATGAAGCAGAAGCGAAAATCGCAAAAGCGCAATCTGCTTTTGAAGAATACCTTGGTATGACAGAGGTACAAGCAGGGCAAGATTCAGAAGTTCTGCTTGATGGAGTAGCAAAGCTATCTAGTCACAACAATGTGATTGAAGATGCCATAGAAGGTGTTGATTTAACACTTAAAGGCAAATCAGAACCGAACAAGCCACCTGCTGAAATTGGCGTCGAATACGATCGTCAGAGTGTGCGTAACGACATCGAAAACTTTGTGGCTGCGTATAACTCGTTTTATCAAACGTCTCAAGCGTTGGCGAGTGTGGATCCGGTCACTGGTCAAAAAGGACCGTTGTCGGGTGACAGTACCGTACGCAGCGCAGACTCACGATTAAAATCGGTATTTTCCACTCAAATTGATAAAGCGCCTGAAAACCTAAAGTCATTAACTGAATTTGGCATTACTACCACGCGTCAAGGTACCTTAGAAATCAACTATGACATGTTGGATCGTCAGTTGAACAACAACTTCAACGAGCTAGAAAAGTTCTTCGGTGGCAACACAGGTTTTGCTAAACGAGTCGAAGACGCGATTCATGGTATTACAGGCATTACAGGCAGCATTCGTACTCGAGAAAAAAGTCTCACAGAACAAAATTATCGTTTGAGTGATGATCAAGCGGCATTAGATCGCCGCATGGAAAGCCTAGAAAAGCGCACTCACGCGAAGTTTACCGCCATGCAAGATGCGACTGGCAAAATGCAAGGTCAGTTAGGTGCCTTAATGAGTGCGTTGGGTTAATAAATGCAAAAAGAACTCATAGATATTAGTGATATAGATCAACTAATTACGCAAGAATTGGAAAAAGTCGACTTTAGTACTGAAGAAATTCTTCGCTTGGTCGATATCAGGGAACGGTTATTGCAAAACCTGTTACCAATTATTCATCAAAATCCTTTGGTTAAGCAGGATGCAGAGTGGCAAGCGTTGCTTACTCGTACCAAAAGAATTGTCGAGCTGATGCAATCGGAAACGTCAAAGGTCGGAAAAGAACTTCATAAGTTTCGTTATGGCCAGCGTTCGCTTCAGCAGTACAAAAAATTTATTTAAAAGAGGATTACTATGCGCGGTTCTTTGCAAGCATACAAAAAGGTATCAGTCGACAGCCAGCTAAGCGCGGCTTCTCCGCACAAAGTCATTCAAATGCTTATGGCTGGTGCGATTGAGCGCCTTATTCAAGGTAAAGCGGCCATGCAAGCAGGCAACATTCCAGCAAAAGGTGAGCGTTTAGGTAAAGCGCTAGACATCATTATTGCGCTACGTAGCTGTCTATCGATGGATGACGGTGGTGATATTGCTTCAAACTTAGATTCACTCTATGAGTTTATGATCACGCAAATTTCAGCTGCTAACCATCAAAATGATCCTCAACTGATCGACGACGTTATCGACATTATCCGTGAGATCAAATCCGCTTGGGACCAAATCCCTACAGAGTTTCATAATCTTACAGCAGCTGAAGTCGGTATTTAATAACCAAAACAACGCGTTAAGATATTAGAGGAATATATTTGTCAATTGCGCAACGAGTTGTGTAGCAAAGTTTCTATCAAGCTCACACCTCTTTATTGCTTGGTTGCCTTATTTTTATATTCAAATAAAATAGAAGCCATTAGTAGCCCTAATGGCTTTTTTTGTTGCTGATTTTCCTATTTTGTCTATCGTAAATTGAGTGTGGTGGTTCTGCCTTCTTTTAGCACCCAATTGCGCAAATCAAGGTTTGGCCGCAACGCACCTAAAATAAAGGCAATCATTCTTACTTATGCAAGGTTTGGCAAAGCTGCTTGTAATTGATGATGACGCATCAAGTCGTTTAAATTTAAGCAATATATTGGAATTTGTTGGAGAAAATTGCGAAGCGGTCAGTTCTGATCAGCTCAGCGATGTTGATTGGTCTAGCGTATGGTCGTGCTGTATTGTTGGTAACATTCCAGCAGGTCAAGCGGCGAATACGGTTATCTCTCATTTAAACAGCGCCTACCACATCCCACTTTTAGTCATGGGCCGATTTCCGTTGCCCGTGGATGATCTTCCAAATTTTGTAGGTGAGCTAGAACTACCTCTTAATTACCCACAGCTTAGTGAGGCGTTACGCCACTGCAAAGACTTTCTGGGTCGAAAAGGGGTCAATGTCGTTGCCAGTGCACGAAAAAACACGCTTTTTCGCAGCTTAGTTGGTCAAAGCAGAGGTATTCAAGAAGTTCGTCACCTGATCGAGCAAGTCTCAGACACTGAAGCAAACGTGTTGATCTTGGGTGAATCTGGTACCGGTAAAGAAGTCGTTGCGCGTAACATTCACTATCATTCGTCGTACAGCAGTGGTGCCTTTGTGCCCATTAACTGTGGTGCCATTCCACCGGAGCTTCTAGAAAGTGAATTGTTTGGCCACGAAAAAGGCGCGTTTACTGGTGCGTTAACGGCACGTAAAGGTCGATTTGAGCTCGCAGACGGTGGCACGATATTTCTTGATGAGATTGGCGATATGCCGATGTCGATGCAAGTGAAGCTACTTCGCGTATTACAAGAGCGCTGTTTCGAACGTGTGGGTGGCAATAGCACCATCAAGGTCAATGTTCGAGTTGTCGCGGCAACACACCGTAATCTAGAAAGTATGATTGAAGAAGGCACGTTCCGAGAAGACTTGTTCTATCGTTTGAACGTGTTTCCAATCGAGATGCCTGCGCTGAAAGAGCGCAAACAAGATATTCCATTGCTGCTGCAAGAGTTGATGACGCGTCTGGAAGCGGAGGGTGGCCAGCCTATCTGTTTTACCCCTCGTGCGATCAATTCACTGATGGAGCACAACTGGCCGGGTAACGTGCGTGAGTTAGCCAACCTTGTTGAGCGAATGATCATTCTGTACCCAAATAGCTTGGTCGATGTAAACCACTTACCAACCAAATATCGCTACAGTGATATCCCGGAGTTCCAACCAGAAAGTAATCCGTTTATTTCGGTTGAAGAACAAGAGCGTGATGTGTTCCAAGACATCTTCTCAGAAGACTTTAGCTTTGATGATCAAGACGATCTTGACCACAGCATGAACGCTCCGCAAGCGCTGCCGCCTGAAGGTGTAAATCTGAAAGAGCTGTTGGCTGATTTAGAAGTTAATATGATCAGCCAAGCGTTAGAAGCACAAGGTGGGGTCGTGGCACGAGCCGCTGATATGCTGGGTATGCGACGTACAACGTTGGTGGAAAAAATGCGTAAGTACAACTTACAACGCTAGGCAACGTTGAGATTTAAGACGATATCTAAATCATTTGGGCTATTTAGCATCGTTTTTCTGACACCAAAAACCGTTATCTGAGGGTGTCAACTTATTGTCGATGACTTAACGTCATGATAAATATAAAAAATAGCTTGGTACGCTAATTGCTTACCAAGCTATTTTAGTTTTAGCGGCGATATTTCGACAGGCAGTAATGGATAACAACACCAACCAATCCCATTTAGATTCCGTAGAAAATCAGGTTGAGCGCTATAAGCAGGTGCTTGATGTGATGCCTGCCGGAGTGATTCTGCTCGACACGTACGGCATAGTGCGTGAAGCTAACCCAGAGGCGCGCCGAATTCTTGAGATTCCACTGGTTAATGAAAAGTGGTTCAACATTATTCAGGCGGTGTTTGATCCTCGTGAGGATGATGGTCACGAAGTTTCCCTGCGGAATGGTCGTAAAGTTCGATTAGCCATTTCGGCTTCTACGACAGGTCAATTGATCCTGATTACCGATTTAACCGAAACTCGCTTACTTCAAGCTCGTGTGAGTGATTTACAACGCTTGTCGTCGTTAGGGCGTATGGTAGCGTCGCTTGCTCATCAGGTAAGAACGCCGCTATCGAGCGCCATGCTATATGCATCCAATTTGGGAGCGCCAAACCTTCCACCAGCGACAAGGGATCGCTTTCAAACCAAATTAATGGATCGACTGCACGATTTGGAAAAGCAGGTTAATGATATGCTGCTTTTTGCTAAAGGTGGTGATAATAAAGTCATTAAGCCATTTACGATTGCTCAGTTGGTGGCGGAATATCAGCCGATGGTCGAAACCGCGCTAAAAAATAACGGTATTGATTACTGCCTAGAAGTGGAAGAAGAACAAACTGAGTTGCTAGGCAATGCGAATGCGATTGCATCCGCGTTGAGCAACCTTGTCATGAATGCGATTCAGATGTCTGGTAAAGAGTCGCAAGTCGATATTTTTTTCCGCCCGGTAAATGGCGAGTTGCGCATTTCAGTGCAAGATAGCGGACCGGGTGTACCTGAAGAACTACAAGCCAAAATTATGGAGCCATTTTTTACCACGCGTTCTCAAGGAACCGGGTTAGGGCTGGCTGTTGTTCAAATGGTTTGCCGTGCCCATGACGGTCGATTGGAACTTATTTCAGAGCAGGGTGATGGAGCCTGCTTTACCATGTGCATTCCGCTAGAGCGAGTGCAACCAGAAGCGCAGTAAGCAGCTTCTGGTAATAACAATTACTGGAGAATCAGAATGGCGCAAAGCAAAGTGCTGATCGTAGAAGACGATGAAGGTCTTCGTGAAGCCCTAGTGGATACTCTGGCTCTGGCAGGGTATGAGTGGTTAGAAGCTGACTGTGCGGAAGACGCACTACTAAAACTCAAATCGAATACTGTCGATATCGTCGTTTCTGACGTGCAAATGGCAGGTATGGGCGGATTGGCTCTGCTCAAAAACATCAAGCAGAATTGGCCTAACTTACCAGTACTGTTAATGACGGCGTACGCCAACATTGAAGATGCCGTGTCGGCAATGAAAGACGGCGCGATTGACTACATGGCGAAACCATTTGCACCAGAAGTGTTGCTAAATATGGTCAGTCGATATGCACCGATCAAAAGCGATGACAATGGTGACGCGGTCGTGGCTGATGAAAAAAGTCTGCGACTACTTGCTTTGGCCGATAAAGTGGCACGTACAGATGCGAATGTTATGGTGCTAGGTCCGAGTGGCTCAGGTAAAGAAGTGATGTCGCGTTATATTCACAACGCATCAAACCGTAAAGATGGTCCATTCGTTGCGATCAACTGTGCGGCGATTCCAGACAACATGCTGGAAGCGACACTATTTGGTTATGAGAAAGGCGCGTTCACTGGCGCGGTTCAAGCGTGTCCGGGTAAGTTTGAACAAGCGCAAGGCGGCACAATCTTGCTGGATGAAATCAGCGAAATGGACTTGAACCTGCAAGCGAAACTATTACGTGTTTTGCAAGAGCGTGAAGTGGAGCGCCTTGGCAGTCGTAAGAGCATCAAGCTGGATGTACGCGTGCTCGCGACCAGTAACCGTGATCTCAAGCAGTACGTCTCAGAAGGTAACTTCCGTGAAGATTTATACTACCGCCTGAATGTGTTCCCAATTGCGTGGCCAGCACTGAACGAACGCAAAGGCGATATTGCGCCACTTGCCAAGCATCTTGCTGAGCGTCATTGCAGCAAGATGGGGATGCCAGTGCCTCAATTTTCAGCCGTTGCGGTAGAAAAACTGCTGCAATACCCTTGGCCAGGTAACGTTCGTGAGCTGGATAACGTGGTGCAACGAGCTCTTATCTTAAGTGAGAATGGTGATATCGACGCTGAGCACATCTTACTAGAAGGGGTGGATTGGCAAGATGCCAACAGCTTGCAGCATGTGGTTCAAAATGCAGAGATGGTTGTACCTAATGTTAAGCCAGTCGCTCAACCTGAGAGTGTGAACCGTCCGGTATCTGGCGGGGAGGGCTTGGGCAGCGAGCTGCGTGACCAAGAATACGCCATTATTTTGGAAACCTTGGTGGAGTGTAACGGCCGACGCAAAGAAATGGCGGAGAAACTGGGCATAAGCCCACGAACCTTGCGCTACAAACTTGCCAAAATGCGTGATGCTGGTATAGATATCCCAAATTAACATGTGCAATCGCCATAAGACAAAAAGTGTAAGCAAACCGCTAACTAATGTCTTATGGCACGTTAATTGCTGTGTTAATAATCAGTTTTGTTAATAGTCAATCTTTTGGCTTAGAGGTGCTAATGAAAGTTGATGGTATTCAGGCAGAAATGCGCGCCATGATGGTAGAAGCAACCAATACTGCTCCTACTGCAAGTGGGGCGAAAGTTGGAGCAGATTTTAATGATCTCCTAACTAAAGCCATCAATAACGTGAACACACTTCAAAAAGCATCCGGTGACTTACAAACCCGTTTTGATCGTGGTGATGCCGATGTTTCCCTTTCTGACGTTATGATTGCTCGTAACAAGTCTAGTGTCGCTTTTGATGCGACGGTTCAAATTCGCAATAAACTCGTTGAGGCGTATAAAGACCTCATGAACATGCCAGTGTAATTTAGGTAATAAGTGTGGCAGACAAGTCTACAGATTTAACCGTCACTGAAGGCGGCTCAGATGGTGCACTGGTAGCAAGTTCCGACGTAGATGTGGAGAGTCAAAATCCAGATCTAGAGGAACGCAGTGCGTCAAAATTTGATATGGCAGTGGGTGACCTTGATTTACTTCGTCAAGTTGTACTTGTGCTGTCAATCTCCATCTGTGTTGCATTGATCGTGATGCTGTTCTTTTGGGTCAAAGAGCCGGAGATGCGCCCGCTTGGAGCGTATGAGACCGAAGAGTTAATCCCCGTTCTGGATTACCTGGACCAGCAAAAAATTAATTACAAGCTTGATGGTAATACCATTTCTGTTGAATCGAGCGAATACAACTCGATCAAACTTGGCATGGTTCGCTCGGGCGTAAACCAAGCCACAGAGGCGGGCGATGATATTTTGCTGCAAGATATGGGCTTTGGCGTATCACAACGTTTAGAGCAAGAGCGCCTTAAACTCAGTCGAGAACGTCAATTGGCTCAAGCGATTGAGGAAATGAAACAAGTTCGTAAAGCACGAGTCTTATTGGCGCTGCCAAAGCACAGTGTGTTTGTACGTCACAATCAAGAAGCATCTGCGTCCGTATTTTTGACACTGTCGACTGGCACGAACCTCAAACAGCAAGAAGTTGATTCTATCGTTGACATGGTGGCGAGTGCCGTTCCGGGAATGAAAACCTCCCGAATTACCGTCACAGATCAGCATGGCCGTTTGCTCAGTTCAGGCTCTCAAGACCCTGCTTCTGCAGCGCGACGCAAAGAGCAAGAATTAGAGCGTAGTCAGGAACAGGCGCTGCGTGAAAAAATTGATTCAGTGCTATTACCTATTTTAGGTTATGGCAACTACACGGCGCAGGTCGATATCCAAATGGATTTCAGCGCGGTTGAACAAACTCGCAAACGCTTTGATCCCAATACCCCTGCAACCCGCAGTGAGTACGCATTAGAAGATTACAATAACGGCAATATGGTAGCGGGTATTCCGGGGGCGTTAAGTAATCAGCCTCCAGCGGATGCCTCTATTCCGCAAGATGTGGCTCAGATGAAAGACGGTTCTGTCATGGGGCAGGGTTCGGTGCGTAAAGAATCCACGCGTAACTTTGAGCTTGATACCACCATCAGCCATGAGCGTAAGCAGACGGGGACGGTTGCTCGTCAGACAGTTTCTGTTGCGATTAAGGACCGTCGTCAGGTCAACCCAGATACGGGAGAAGTGACCTATACCCCGATGTCCGAATCTGAAATCAATGCTATTCGCCAAGTCTTAATTGGTACGGTCGGTTTTGACCAAGGCCGTGGTGATTTGTTGAATGTACTGAGTGTGAAGTTTGCAGAGCCTGAGGCTGAACAGCTGGAAGAACCACCAATTTGGGAGCACCCTAACTTCAGTGACTGGGTTCGTTGGTTCGCAAGTGCATTAGTGATCATCGTTGTTGTGTTGGTTCTGGTTCGCCCAGCAATGAAGAAATTGCTTAACCCTACCAGTGATGACGAAGACGAAATGTACGGACCAGACGGTTTGCCGATTGGCGCGGATGGTGAAACTAGCCTGATTGGCAGCGACATTGAAAGCAGCGAACTGTTTGAGTTTGGTTCAAGTATTGATTTGCCAAACCTTCATAAAGATGAAGATGTATTGAAAGCGGTTCGCGCTCTGGTGGCGAATGAACCTGAACTTGCTGCTCAAGTAGTGAAAAACTGGATGAATGACAATGGCTAACGATATCGTACCTCAAGATGACAACGCCGCGGGAATGCCAGTTGAGCTGGATGTCTCAACCATTACTGGCGAAGAAAAAGCAGCAATTTTGCTACTGAGCCTCAATGAACAAGATGCCGCTGGCATTATTCGTCACCTAGAGCCAAAACAGGTCCAGCGTGTGGGTAGTGCGATGGCTAAGGCGAAAGACCTCAGCCAAGACAAGGTGTCGGCCGTTCACCGTGCGTTTTTGGAGGACATCCAGAAATACACCAACATCGGCATGGGCAGCGAAGACTTCATGCGTAATGCGCTGGTGGCGGCTCTTGGTGAAGACAAAGCCAACAACTTGGTTGACCAGATCCTACTTGGTACGGGTTCAAAAGGCTTGGATTCGCTGAAATGGATGGACCCACGACAAGTGGCGAGCATCATTGTCAACGAACACCCGCAGATCCAAACCATCGTCTTGTCTTATTTAGAAGCAGACCAATCCGCAGAGATTTTGTCTCAGTTCCCTGAGCGCGTGCGTTTGGATCTGATGATGCGTATTGCCAACCTTGAAGAAGTTCAGCCATCGGCACTGGCAGAGCTGAACGAAATCATGGAGAAACAGTTCGCGGGTCAAGCTGGCGCTCAAGCAGCCAAGATTGGTGGCCTGAAAGCGGCAGCGGAGATCATGAACTATCTAGACAACAACGTCGAAGGTTTGTTGATGGAACAGATTCGCGATCAAGACGAAGACATGGCGACGCAAATTCAAGACTTGATGTTTGTCTTCGAAAACTTAGTCGAAGTGGACGATCAAGGTATTCAGAAATTGCTGCGTGATGTACCACAAGACGTGTTGCAAAAAGCACTTAAAGGTGCCGACGATTCTCTGCGTGAGAAGGTATTTAAGAACATGTCGAAACGAGCGGCTGAGATGATGCGTGATGACATCGAAGCGATGCCGCCAGTTCGCGTGGCGGATGTCGAAGCGGCACAGAAAGAAATCCTGGCGATCGCTCGTCGCATGGCCGATGCAGGCGAACTCATGTTGTCTGGCGGTGCGGACGAATTCTTATAATCTCTATTGCTCCGCGATTATCCTATTGCGGAGTGCCCTCACTTCTTAATCGAATACATAATAGGTAACCCATGGCTGGCGAAAGAAAACGTGGATTTATCCGTCCTGATGAAGATGATTCGATGATCGAACCACAACGTTGGGGGTTGCCTGATTACGGCGAGCCCAAAGCCAAGCAAGCAAAACAAACCGCATTTAACTATGATCCTGGTTGGGTACCGAATCTTGAAGAACCAGAAGAAGAGCAAGCACTTGAGCTAACCGAAGAGCAGATAGAGCTGATCAAGCAAGGCGCTTATCAGGAAGGTTTGTATCAAGGTCAAGAAGCCGGCTTTAAGCAAGGTTACGACAAAGGCAAAGAAGAAGGCCTGCAAGCGGGCCATGCTGAAGGGCTGGAGCTTGGAAAAGCCGAAGGCGTGACCGCAGGTCAAGAATATATTCAGCAGCAAGTTGAAACCTTTATGAACTTAGCGAACCAGTTTGCTCAGCCGTTAGAGCTAATGAATGCTCAGGTTGAAAAGCAGCTGGTGGACATGGTGCTTTGTTTAGTTAAAGAAGTCGTGCATGTCGAAGTACAAACCAACCCTCAAATTATTTTAGACACGGTTAAGCAGTCGGTTGAAGCGCTGCCAATATCAGGTCACCCTATTACCTTGCACCTGAATACAGAAGACGTTGCGATTATTCGTTCAGCCTACGGCGAAGAAGACCTTGATTGCCGCAACTGGACGTTGGTTGCTGAGCCATCACTCAATCGAGGCGACGTCCAAATTGAAGCGGGTGAGTCAAGCATTAACTACCGTATGGAAGAGCGCGTCAAAAGCGTGTTGCACAGTTTTTGTGGTGCAAACCGTCATCAAGAGGGTGAATAATCCATGCAAGCATTGGCTGACCGTTTAAGAAACTACAAAGTTGAAGGCTTAACGACGCGCCCAGTTGCCTCTGGCAAACTGGTTCGAGTGGTTGGGTTAACGTTGGAAGCGACAGGCTGTCGCGCGCCAATTGGCAGTTTATGCTTAGTGGAAACCATGTCCGGTCAGATGGAAGCCGAGGTCGTCGGTTTTTCAGGTGATAACCTATTTTTGATGCCAAGCGAGCAAATTACGGGCATTTTGCCTGGCGCTAGAGTGACGCCATTAACCAGTGACGCTGGCTTGCCTGTTGGCATGGAGTTGCTTGGTCGAGTGATTGACGGGGTTGGTAATCCGCTTGATGGACTTGGCCCGTTGTATACCGATCATCGCGCCTCTTTTAATGCTGAGCCAATCAACCCGCTGGCTCGAAAGCCAATTTCAGAGCCACTTGATGTGGGCTTGAAAGCGATTAACGGATTATTGACGGTAGGTAAAGGTCAGCGTATCGGTCTGTTTGCCGGCTCTGGTGTGGGTAAATCGGTCACGCTTGGCATGATGACGCGAGGTACAACCGCACAAGTTGTTGTGGTTGGTCTGATAGGTGAGCGTGGACGCGAAGTTAAAGAGTTTATCGAAGAGATTTTAGGTGAGGATGGACGACGTCGCTCTGTTGTGGTGGCTGCGCCTGCCGATGCTTCACCATTGATGCGTTTGAAAGGCTGTCAAACCGCCTTAACCATTGCCGAGTACTTTCGCGATCAAGGTTTGGACGTTCTGTTATTGATGGATTCCTTGACGCGTTTTGCGCAAGCGCAGCGTGAAATCGCCCTTTCTGTTGGTGAGCCGCCAGCGACAAAAGGCTATCCTCCATCTGTGTTCGCTAAGCTACCTGCTTTGGTTGAGCGTGCGGGTAACGGAAGCGCCGAACAAGGCTCAATTACGGCGTTCTTTACCGTGTTGACCGAGGGCGATGATTTACAAGACCCGATTGCGGATGCATCGCGGGCAATTCTTGATGGTCACATTGTGCTGTCCCGTGAAATGGCGGATGCAGGTCATTATCCTGCGATTGACGTCGAAAAGTCGGTGAGCCGTGTTATGCCGCAAATCACCACTGAAGAACATGTTCTGATGTCGAAAGCCGTACGTCAGGTCTTGTCGATTTGCCGCAAGAACCAAGATTTGGTCTCGATTGGGGCGTACAAACCGGGCACCGATCCTGCTATCGATGGCGCGTTTACATTGAAGCCAAAGTTAGACGAATACTTACAGCAGAGCATGAAAGAATCGGTGCCATACGATATGTGCGTCAACATGCTTAGAAACATTTTGGGCGGGTGATAGCGCATGAACAATGCGATGGAGTTCCTACTTGAGCAGACTAAAGAGCGTGAAGATCAAGCCGTACTTGCGCTGAACAAAGCGCGCTCTGAACTTGAAGATTATTACCGTCAGGTTGAGCAAATCGAAAAGTATCGCCTTGATTATTGCCAACAGCTTATCGACCGTGGCCAGGCTGGCTTAACGGCAAGCGAATATGGGCATTTAAATCGCTTTCTCACTCAGCTAGACGAAACGTTATCTAAGCAGAAACAAGCGGAAAGTCATTTCAAAGAACAGGTAGAAAACTGTCAAGAATACTGGTTAACAGTACGCAAAGAACGCAAATCCTATGAGTGGATGATCGAAAAGCGTGAGAAAGAGAAACAGCTTGCGGAAGCCAAACGGGAACAAAAGCAAATGGACGAGTTTTCAACGTTGCTTTACAGCCGTCGAGCGAAGCCTTTTTAATGTTTAAAAGTTGATGTTGCTTCCACTTATAACACTCGTTTTGTCACTGCAGCAATGAGCTTGTTATTGGCGTAATTTTTGCAGATGACTTTGTAGATGATCACCCCAATAACCTAAATTTGCCACCGTGTGCTATTTAGCAGCGGTCTAGCGCTCGAAGCTGCTGATAATGAGAATTTCTATATGAATGTGAATTTGTCCAATGTTTCTGCGACGAGCAAGACGTCAGTGTCTGACTCTGCCGCACAAGCACCTACAGAAAACGCGGAGAACAAGGGTTTTTTGGAAACCTTGACGGATGCATTTTCAGGTTCACAAAAGTCAGAAAAAGTAGCAACGAAATCACTAAACGGTGAAGAACAAAACAGTGCCGAGATTAACAAGCTTTCGTCTGGCAAAGCTGATAGTCAAGAAGCGGTCACAGACGTGGCTCAAGCGAGCAGTAACGATGCCAAGGAGTTGCTGGCGCAAGAAAGCCAAGAAACTGCTATTCAAGAGCAAAGCCGCTCTGGCGACATGCTGACAGAGCATGCGAACACCATTCAAAGTGATGAAGCAAGCCTACTGGAAGCCAAACAAGGCGCGCACTCGCAAAATGATGCTGATGTCACTGAGAAAGTCGGTTCACTCTCGAACGCCCCTTCAGCTGCTAATGGCGCAAAAAGCGCGATGGGTGAAGGACAACAGCTGCTTGGTCGTATTGAACAAGCGAATCAAACCTTGAAAGCGAATAATGCATCCATCGATAGTGGCAAAGTTTTGCCTCAACGAGCGGGTTTAGAGCACTCGTTCAACGGGCAAACAACAGACATTGATGAACTTGCTTTGAATGACATGCCATTAGCTCAATCGCTTGAACAAGTGCAGGCAATGGCTGGGCAAGGCTTAGAGCCAATTTTAGATAAGAATGGTCAACCTATCGATGTCGATAAGCTCTCGTCTGAGTTTGCTACTTGGCAAGGTCTGGCTAAACAAGTCAGTCACCCAACCGAGAAGGGCATGGTCAGTGGTGACGTTGCCAATGAACTATCGCCACTGGAGGTGGGTTTGGATGGCTCTAAAATTGATGCGCTTCAGCGTGTTTCTTTGGATGAACTCGAACTCATAGATACCAAACTGGCGCAGGGAAAACCACTGACTCAGCAAGAAGCTGAGATCATAAAAGGGTTGAAAAAAGGGACGGTCATTGCCGATATTCCAGAGCAAGATCTTGCCCAGTTTGTTGCGCTTCCTACTGACGTTAAACAGGTTCTCGCCGAGCAGCAAGTACAACATCATTTGGCTCGCCAGGCTGCGCCTATGGGGATGTCTCAGCAAGCCCTTAATTTTACGCCTCAATCAGCTCAGCCACAAGCTGTTCAGAGTACAGATAAAGTCGCATTATCTCCGATGCCAGATGCGTTGGCCGCAGCTCATTTGCCGACGGCGCTTCAAGGCGTAAAGGACGGAGAGGTTAACCAGAAAGTTGTGAATGCCGCATTGACTGCTGGTGCACTTAAAGCGACAGCGGATAAGCAAGATAAACCAGAACTTCAACATGGTTTAGCAGGGCAGCTTCAGGCGATGGCGGGTCAACAAGGAACAAACGTGCAGCAACAAGCGCGTATTGATGCTGCGCAGCAAGCTCAGCTTCCGTTGCAACTGACCAAAGAGTTGGCCAATGAGCAAGTGGCGGAAAAAGTGCAAATGATGATATCGAAGAACCTAAAAAACCTCGATATTCGTCTTGATCCACCAGAATTAGGTCGTATGCAAATTCGTATGACGATGAACAACGATGTGGCTAATGTGCACTTTACGGTGAACAACCCGCAAGCGCGTGACATCATTGAACAGACACTTCCTCGCTTGAGAGAGATGTTGGCGCAGCAGGGCATGCAACTGGCTGATTCTTCTGTTCAGCAACAAAACAGCGGGCAGCAGCAAGGTAGGTATACTGCTGAGCAACATGGTCAAAGCGCTCAAGGCAGCGGTTTTTCTGGACAATCAGAAGAGAGCTTTGATGCTGACGTCAATCTGGATTTGAATGTGGCTTCAAAGCGTGATGGAATTAGCTTTTACGCATAACAGGCCGTTTAAAGGCAATAATACAAGGTTACCAAACGACTTCCTTAGGCATCTCGGTAACCTAAAAGAACAATAAGAGACAACAATGGCAGAAGAACAGCTACAAGGGGCCGATGCGCCGAAAGGAAAAGGTAAGTTACTTATCATCATAATCGCTGTTGTGGTATTGCTACTTGGCGGTGGTGCTGCAGCGTTCTTTCTCATGGGCTCTGATGAACCAGCTCAGGCTGAAGCGTCTCAACAGGTTCAAGCGAAGGCATCAGATGCCTCGCCCATTGCCTACGTGAATCTTCCTCAGGCATTTGTATTTAACGTTACTGGGGACCGTCGCGACAGACTGGTACAAATTAAAGCGCAGTTAATGGTTCGCGGCGCAGAGAATGAAGAGTTGGCGCGGTACCATTCGCCACTGATTGAGAGCTCTTTGTTATCAACGTTTGCTTCGGCGACGGTTGATCAGTTGCGTTCTCCAACGGGACGAGTGGAATTGCGCGATCGTGCTTCCGAAGATATCAAAGCAGCGCTAAACGCTGCGGTCGGTAAGCCAGTGATTGAAAAAGTACTGTTTACAGATTTTGTTATTCAATAGGTAAAACGTGACCGATCTATTAAGCCAAGACGAAATTGATGCGCTATTGCACGGGGTTGACGATGTTGATGACGTCGATGAACCGATAGAAAACGACAACGAAGGTGCCGTCAATTTTGATTTCTCGTCGCAAGACAGGATTGTACGTGGTCGAATGCCGACGCTCGAACTTATCAACGAGCGCTTTGCACGACACATGCGTATTAGCCTGTTTAATATGCTGCGTAAAACGGCAGAAGTGTCGATCAATGGCGTGCAGATGATGAAGTTTGGCGAATACCAAAACACATTGTACGTGCCAACCAGTTTGAACATGGTGCGTTTTCGTCCGTTAAAAGGTACAGCGTTGATCACCATGGAGGCTCGCTTAGTCTTTATTCTGGTAGAAAACTTCTTTGGTGGGGATGGTCGATTCCATGCCAAAATCGAAGGGCGCGAATTTACCCCAACGGAACGCCGCATCATTCAGCTTCTGCTGAAGATTGTATTTGAAGACTACAAAGAAGCGTGGTCGCCAGTGATGGGGGTGGAGTTCGAATATCTCGACTCAGAAGTAAACCCAAGTATGGCTAACATTGTCAGCCCGACAGAAGTGATTGTTGTGAGTTCTTTCCACATAGAGGTCGATGGTGGCGGCGGCGATTTTCATGTTGTTATGCCTTACTCCATGGTTGAGCCGATCCGTGAACTGTTGGATGCAGGTGTTCAGTCCGACAAGATGGAGACAGACGTCCGTTGGAGCTCAGCATTACGTGAAGAGATTATGGATTGTCCGGTTAACTTTCGCGTTAACTTGCTTGAAAAAGACATCTCTTTGCGTGACCTCATGGAATTGCAACCGGGTGACATCATCCCGATTGAAATGCCAGAACATGCGACAATGTTTGTGGAAGACCTGCCGACCTATCGCGTAAAAATGGGCCGTTCGGAAGACAAATTAGCGGTGCAAATTTCTGAGGAAATTGAGCGCCCACATGTAGTCAAAACAGATTTAGCTTTCTTGGGCAAAGACATCATGTCTGAGCTTGAGAATGAAGACGATATAGACGATTAAGATACCTTATTGAACAGACATGCTTTGGCATTAAATAAGGCTTAACACAGGATAGAAAAATGGAACCAAGTGACGATCAAAAGCTAGCAGATGAATGGGCAGCCGCTCTTGGCGAAGACCCGTCTGCACCTTCTGTTGACGTAGATGAAGTATTGGCCGCGCCACTGGAAGAGCTAAAAGACACTTCAAGCCCAATTACCGAAGATGAGCGCCGTAAACTCGACACCATCATGGATATTCCGGTGACGATTTCGATGGAAGTCGGTCGTTCACAAATCAGCATTCGGAACTTATTGCAGTTGAACCAAGGTTCGGTTGTTGAGTTGGATCGTCTAGCGGGCGAGTCATTGGACGTATTAGTCAACGGTACACTGATTGCGCATGGCGAAGTCGTGGTCGTGAACGATAAGTTTGGTATCCGTTTGACGGATGTGATCAGCCAAACTGAACGAATTAAGAAGCTACGTTAAGATGAGCCGCTCAATCAAAACGCGATTGACGCAAATCACTGGAGCACTGAGCTTAATGCTGAGTGCTCCTTATGCATTTGCTGCCGCACCAAATAATCTGGATCTTGCGACGACACTGGGCTCGCTTGTGCTTGTGATCGGCGTGATTCTTTTGTTGGCTTGGCTACTTAAACGTATGCAAGTGCCGGCGATGGGACAACAAAAAGGCTTGCGTATTGTGAGTCAGTTGCCAGTGGGCACCAAAGAAAGAATCGCCGTAGTTCAAGTGGGTGAAGAGCAGTTTTTGGTTGGAATTACCAGCCAATCAATCCAAACGTTAGCCAAGTTAGATAAGCCACTGAAAGAGGAAGAGTTGGCGACCAATGCTTTTGCGACTCAATTTAGCCAACTGATCAAAAAACATGACAAAGGGTAACCCGATTCGTTTGCTCCTGAGCACGTTGTTGCTTTTCGTCGGCGTGCTGTTTTCTTCATTTTCGTTTGCTGAGGCAGAGGAGTCTGCTCTGCCTGACAACTTGGCCGATGGAAGTAGCGTCACTGTTCAGGCGATGCAAAGTGATACTGGCGCCAGTCGTGCTATGTCCGTTTCTAGTGGTGGTGGCATCCCTGCGTTTACCATGACCACAAACCCAGATGGCAGTGAAGATTACTCGGTTACGCTACAAATCCTAGCGTTAATGACCATGCTTGGCTTCTTGCCTGCTATGGTGATTCTAATGACGTCGTTTACTCGAATTGTGGTGGTGATGTCGATATTGCGTCAGGCAATGGGTTTGCAACAAACGCCGTCTAATCAGGTCATCATTGGTATAGCGCTTTTTTTGACCTTTTTTGTTATGTCTCCTGTCCTGAACGAAATCAACGATAAAGCCGTTCAGCCTTATTTGAATGAGCAAGTCACTGCAAGAGAAGCGTTTGATGCTGCACAAGCACCAATGAAAGCGTTCATGCTTAAACAAACCCGAATCAAAGATTTGGAGACGTTCGTAACCATGTCAGGAGAGCAAGTTGAGAACCCAGAAGATGTGTCGATGGCGGTGTTGATTCCGGCTTTCATCACCTCGGAGTTAAAAACTGCATTCCAAATTGGTTTTATGCTCTTCTTGCCGTTTTTGATTATTGACCTCGTGGTAGCGTCGGTACTGATGGCAATGGGTATGATGATGTTGTCACCAATGATTGTTTCGTTGCCGTTCAAGTTGATGCTGTTCGTATTGGTCGATGGTTGGAACTTGATACTTTCGACACTCGCGGGCAGTTTTGCCCTTTAGATAAGCGCAGATAGAGGATAAGACATGACACCAGAAATGTTTGTCGAGCTTTTCCGTGAAGCACTTTGGATGGTGCTTATCATGGTCTGCGCCATTATCATTCCAAGTTTGCTTATCGGCCTTATTGTTGCGATTTTCCAAGCTGCGACTTCCATCAACGAGCAAACATTGAGCTTCTTGCCGCGTTTGATAGTCACGCTTTTGGCTCTAATGCTATTTGGTCATTGGATGACGCAAATGTTGATGGAATATTTCTATGGCTTGATTGAGCGCTTACCTCAGGTGATTTATTAGAGGCGCCTATGGAGTACCCCACTAGCGTTGTCTTAGATTGGATCGCAAACTATTTCTGGCCCTACGTTCGTATCTCTTCCATGCTGATGGTGATGACGGTAACTGGGGCTCGATTTGTCTCACCACGAATCCGCCTTTACCTCGGGTTAGCCATCACTTTTGCCGTCATGCCTGCGATCCCTGCAGTGCCTCAAGACATTGAGTTGCTCTCGTTTCGGGGTTTTATGACCATTGCCGAGCAAATGATCATCGGTATTGCGATGGGCATGGTCACTCAATTTATGATTCAAACCTTTGTCTTGTTGGGACAAATATTGGGTATGCAATCAAGTTTGGGTTTCGCTTCTATGGTTGATCCCGCAAATGGTCAGAACACGCCATTGCTTGGTCAGCTATTCATGTTTTTGACGACAATGTTTTTCCTTGCCACCGATGGGCACTTGAAAATGCTGCAACTGGTCGTGTTCAGCTTTAAAACACTGCCGATTGGGTCCGGGACGCTTACTGCGGTTGATTTCCGTGAAATGGCAGGCTGGCTTGGTATTATGTTCCAAACGGCACTGAGTATGTCGCTATCTGGCATTATTGCGCTACTTACCATTAACTTGTCGTTTGGTGTAATGACCCGTGCTGCACCACAGTTAAACATCTTTTCGCTTGGTTTTGCATTTGCGTTGATGGTGGGTCTATTACTGTGTTGGTACATACTGGCTGGTCTTTACAGTCATTATGAAATGTTCTGGACAGTGGGTGAGGCGCAGATTTGTCGGCTTATTCGCTTGGAGTGCTAAGATTTGGCAGAATCAGACGGTCAGGAACGCACCGAAGAAGCCACGCCCCGGCGGTTACAACAAGCCAGAGAAAAGGGGCAGGTTGCTCGGTCTAAAGAACTCGCATCAGCATCTGTACTGATCGTTGGCGCCATTTCACTGATGTGGTTTGGCGAGGCGTTAGCACGCTCACTGTTTTCCATCATGAGCCGTTTATTTGATCTTCAACGAGAAGAGATTTTTGATACGGCAAAGCTATTTGACATTGCTTTAGGGGCGATGACCGATTTGTTGTTCCCTCTATTTTTGGTGCTAGCGACATTGTTTACTGCCGCCATGATTGGTGCTGCGGGTGTGGGAGGAATCAGTTTTTCTGCTCAAGCCGCTATGCCAAAGCTGTCGAAAATGAATCCGCTTAGCGGTTTAAAGCGGATGGTCGGAATGCAAAGCTGGGTGGAGTTGATCAAATCAATACTCAAAGTGGTTTTGGTTACTGGTGTGGCGATCTATTTGATCCAAGCATCGCAGGCGGATCTGATTCAATTAAGTATGGATGTGTATCCGCAAAACATCTTCCATGCTTTAGATATTCTGCTGAACTTTATCTTGTTGATCAGCTGTTCGCTGTTGATCGTGGTTGCCATCGATATTCCATTTCAAATCTGGCAGCACGCTGATCAGTTAAAAATGACCAAGCAAGAAGTCAAAGACGAATATAAAGAAACCGAGGGTAAGCCAGAGGTCAAAGGACGCATTCGTATGCTGCAAAGAGAAGCGGCTCAACGTCGTATGATGGCAGATGTTCCTCAGGCTGATGTTATTGTTACCAACCCAGAGCACTTTTCGGTTGCGCTTCGTTATAAACAGAAGACAGACCGTGCGCCAGTAGTGATCGCTAAAGGTACTGATCACATGGCAATGAAGATTCGAGAAGTCGCCCGAGAGCATGACATCACAATTGTACCTGCTCCGCCACTTGCTCGTGCGCTGTACCATACTACCGAGCTAGAACAAGAGATCCCCGATGGATTGTTTACTGCGGTGGCTCAGGTTTTGGCATTTGTATTCCAGTTGAAGCAATACCGAAAGCGAGGTGGTCAGCGCCCCAAAATTCAGGATTACGATTTGCCAATCCCGCCAGAACACCGGCACTAATGCTAAAAGAAGCCTAATTCTAAAAAGGCTAATTTAATCAGATATTAAGCTCTACTTGAGTGTTTAGTCATTATTTTGGCGTTAATTATGGTACATAGCTTGCTTAAAACGCCTTAATTATCAACCATACCTAAACTTTTAGGCCAAAGCGGTCGCGTATTAATAGTAAGAGCTAACGTGACGCTTCAATCGATTGAGATCTCTCGTAGTATGAAGTTAAGCCTGCCATTTGCAGATAAATTGCCACGAATCCCTCAGCGTGAAATGCCAGCTATTGGCGCGCCGGTGATGGTTTTGGCCACCTTAGCGATGGTGGTGCTGCCTATTCCAGCCTTTTTGCTGGATATGTTCTTCACCTTTAACATCGCGTTGTCGATGGTGGTGTTGTTAGTGACCGTTTACACACGTCGTCCGTTGGACTTTGCCGCTTTTCCGACGGTACTGCTGATCGCGACTTTGTTGCGTTTGGCACTGAACGTTGCCTCGACACGTGTCGTCTTACTGCATGGTCATGAAGGCGGCAACGCGGCAGGTAACGTAATTGAAGCGTTTGGTAATGTCGTTATTGGTGGTAACTACGCGGTCGGCTTAGTGGTTTTCCTTATCTTAATGATCATCAACTTTATGGTGGTGACCAAAGGTGCGGGTCGTATCTCTGAGGTAAGTGCTCGCTTCACCCTTGATGCGTTGCCAGGTAAGCAGATGGCGATTGATGCGGACTTAAATGCCGGATTGATAGACCAAGAACAGGCAAGAGTTCGTCGTTTTGAAGTGACCAAAGAAGCGGATTTCTACGGCTCGATGGATGGTGCCTCGAAGTTCGTAAAAGGTGACGCGATTGCCGGTATTTTGATTCTGTTTATCAACATCATCGGCGGTCTGTCGATCGGTATGGCGCAGTATGGATTGGGTTTCGGTGAGGCAATTGAAATCTATACTTTGCTGACGATTGGTGACGGCCTAGTTGCACAGATTCCATCGCTATTGCTGTCGATTGCAGCGGCGATGATGGTGACACGTCAAAACACCGATGAAGACATGGGTGAACAGCTGGTCTTCCAGATGTTCGACAACCCAAAAGCACTGATGATTACCGCAGCTATTCTCGGTGTGATGGGCATCGTACCGGGCATGCCACACTTTGCGTTTTTGAGTCTGGCGGTCGCAGCTGGCGCGGCGGCGTATTTCATCGATAAACGCCAAAAGCAGAAAGCGAAAGAACCGGCTTTACCAGCGAAAGCTGACGAAGGTGCAGAGCCTTCATCACAACGCGAACTATCTTGGGACGACGTCCAGCCAGTCGATATTATTGGCCTAGAAGTGGGTTACCGCTTGATTCCGCTAGTGGACCGAGACCAAGGTGGAGAACTGTTAGAGCGCGTAAAAGGTGTGCGTAAAAAGCTATCGCAAGATTTTGGGTTCTTAATCCCTGCGGTTCACATACGTGACAACCTTGAACTGACGCCAAACAGCTATCGAATCACATTAATGGGGGTTGCGGTCGGCGAAGCTGAGATTCGTCCGGATCAAGAGCTAGCGATTAACCCAGGTCAGGTGTATGGCATGATTGATGGCGAGCCAACCATTGACCCTGCATTTGGACTGGAAGCCGTATGGATTCGCGAAGATCAGCGTGAGCATGCTCAGGCGTTAGGTTATACGGTTGTTGACTCATCGACAGTATTAGCGACGCACCTGAGCCAGTTATTGACTAACAACGCATCGCAGTTGATTGGTCATGAAGAAGTAGAGAATTTATTAGAAATGTTAGGACGCAGCGCACCTAAGTTGGTTGAGAACTTTGTTCCTGACCAATTACCATTAGGTGTGGTGGTGAAAGTCCTACAAAACTTGTTAAACGAGGCCATCCCAATCCGCGATATTCGCACGATTGTTCAAACTTTGGCTGAGTACTCAAGTAAGAGTCAAGAAGCTGACATATTGACGGCAGCAGTTCGAATTAGTCTAAAACGTCTAATTGTTCAAGAAATCAATGGTATAGAGCCTGAGCTGCCAGTGATTACTTTGATACCTGAGCTGGAACAAATATTGCATCAAACTATGCAAGCATCAGGAGGCGAATCCGCGGGGATTGAACCGGGGCTCGCTGAACGATTGCAGTCTTCACTAAGCCAAGCGACACAGGAACAAGAATTGAAAGGTGAGCCAGCCGTTCTGCTTACTTCCGGTGTATTACGCTCGACGTTGGCGAAATTTGTGAAGAACACAATACCTAATCTCCGGGTACTGTCTTACCAAGAAATCCCGGATGAAAAACAGATCAGAATTGTGCAAGCCGTGGGTAACTGATCTCACGCATCATTAATGGATTCATAGTTTGAAAATAAAGCGATTTTTTGCCAAAGACATGAGAACGGCGCTGCTCCAAGTGAAAGAGGAGTTAGGCGCGGAAGCGGTGATCATGTCAAACAAGAAAGTGGCTGGTGGGGTGGCGATTGTTGCGGCGATAGATAGTGAATCTAACCCGTCTCAAGCAAGCGCAGCGTCACAACAAAATCGCGGTGCTTCTCAATCGAATCGCTATAACGAACATCGTCAAATGTCATCGTCTTCTGCTGATCGTTATCAAGATCGTCATTTAGATGAAGATAAAATTAGCCTGAACAGTAATAACAGTAACAACGAAAAAACAGGCTCGATGACGCAGCGATTCGCTAACATGCTTAAGCAATATAGTGGTGGTGCAGCAGATGCTGACGATCATGTAGCGGAAAATGAAGATTCGCTCTCTGCTTTATTGCAACGCCAGAATAAGCATCGCGACGGCTACAACCAAGAAAAGCCAGCGCCATATCAACCAGATTCACCTTTGGCGAAGTTAATCGCACAAGATAATCGATTTGAGCGTCCAACGCCGAAGTTGGATCCGACACGCTATGATCGCCGCCGTCCAAGTGATGAGCGAGAAGAGTCTGCAGATGAGCTGGAGAGTATGCGCGAAGAGATGACGTCAATTCGTCGTCTTTTAGAGCATCAAGTATCTGGCCTGATGTGGCAGGAAGTGGAACGTCGAGAGCCGCTCAGAGCAATGCTGATTAAGCGCTTAGAGCGTATGGGCGTTTCTCCGGAGTTAGCAGACCAAATGGCGTGCTATATCCCGGAAGATACAAAACCAGCGCGAGCGTGGAAAGCGCTGTTGTCGCTGGTGGCGGATCAAATCAATATTCCTAAACAGGACATTTTAAAACGTGGTGGTGTGGTCGCACTGTTAGGTCCGACGGGGGTGGGAAAAACAACCACCGTTGCGAAGCTCGCAGCACGTGCCGCCATGGAATACGGTGCCGACAATGTGGCCCTTGTGACAACAGATACATATCGCATAGGTGCACATGAGCAGCTCTCAATTTACGGAAGAATCATGGGTTGTCCCGTAAGAGTTGCTAAAGATTCTAACGAGTTAGCCGATGTTATATATCAGCTAAGAAACAGAAGACTGATTTTGGTCGATACGGCAGGGATGGGGCAACGAGATGTCAGGCTTTCTGAGCAGCTCGATACTCTAATGCAAGAGAGCGGAGAAGTGATTCACAGCTACCTTGTTTTGCCAGCTACCGCACAACGTCGCGTTCTACAAGAAACGCTGGATCACTTCCGACGCATACCACTTTCGGGTTGTATTATGACGAAGCTTGATGAGTCATTAAGTCTAGGCGAATTCATCAGTGTAGTGATTCAAAACGCAATGCCAGTGGCTTACATCGCTAATGGTCAGCGCGTGCCAGAAGACATTGTGATAGCGCAACCAAAATATATGCTTGCGAAAGCAAATGAACTGTTAGAGAAGTCGACAGAGAACGAACCTCACTTTTGGAACAGTGACAGTGAAGGACTCTAAGGCGGCGGACTACTATGACTGAGAATATGATACACGATCAAGCAAGCGGCCTCCGTCGCTTAACACAACCATCGTTGACCAAAGTGATTGCTGTTACTGGCGGCAAAGGTGGTGTGGGGAAATCAAACGTAACACTGGGTCTGGCGATTTGTATGGCTCGCCAAGGCAAGAAGGTGATGGTTCTCGACGCTGATTTAGGTCTGGCCAATGTGGACGTGATGCTCGGAATTCGTGCAAAACGCAATCTAGGACATGTCTTAGCGGGTGAATGTGAGCTAAAAGATGCGATTGTCGAAGGGCCTTATGGTATAAAGATAATCCCTGCAACTTCTGGCACACAGAGCATGACAGAGCTTTCTCACGCTCAACATGCTGGACTCATTCGAGCATTTGGTAGTCTTGAAGACGAAATGGACGTCCTGCTGATAGATACCGCCGCAGGCATTTCTGACATGGTAATCAGTTTTTCGCGAGCAGCTCAAGACGTCGTTGTGGTTGTGTGTGATGAACCAACTTCAATCACAGATGCATATGCGTTAATTAAGCTGTTAAGTAAAGAACACCAGGTCCAACGCTTTAAAGTTGTAGCAAATATGGTCAGAAGCTACCGTGAAGGGCGAGAATTGTTTGCAAAGTTGACGCTAGTCACAGAGCGATTCTTGAATGTCAGCCTTGAACTCGTAGCATGTATTCCATTAGATGATAAAGTACGACAGGCTGTAAAAAGACAAAAAATTGTCGTTGATGCGTTCCCTCGCTCACCTGCCGCTTTAGCTATCAGCTCACTAGCAAACAAAGCGTTAACGTGGCCACTACCGAAAACACCAAGTGGACACTTGGAATTTTTTGTGGAAAGGTTGCTAAATCGTACCGAATTCGCAGAGGACCCTTTTGGTGAATAAAGCGATAACCTATGACCAACATGGCAAGTTTAATAGCCAGCAAGCGTTTATAGAGCGCTACTCAGTGTTGGTTAAGCGCATTGCTCACCACCTATTAGGCCGTTTACCGCCGAGTGTTCAGGTAGAGGATTTAATTCAGGCCGGCATGATCGGTCTTATCGAAGCTCAGCAGAATTATGATGGTTCTAAAGGTGCGAGCTTTGAAACTTATGCAGGTATCCGTATTCGTGGCGCAATGTTAGATGACATGCGCAAAGGCGATTGGGTACCGCGTTCTGTTCATAAAAATAATCGAGAGATTAACCAAGCGATTGCGGAACTGGAAGGCGAATTAAATAGAGATCCTACTGATTCTGAAGTAGCCACGCATCTCGGTATGACACTGGATCAATATCATAGTGCTCTGACCGATATCAACTGCTCAAAATTAGTCGGTATTGAAGATTTAGGCGTTTCTGATGATGTGATTTCACCTGCAGATGAAACTGATGACAGTAACCCATTCAAAGGGGTTGCCGACGAATCATTTCGAAAAGCACTGGTTGAATCAATAAAACAGCTTCCAGAGCGTGAAGCTTTGGTACTTTCGCTTTATTATGATGAAGAACTCAATTTGAAAGAAATTGGCGATGTGTTAGGCGTAAGCGAATCTCGCGTAAGTCAAATACTGAGTCAAGCGATGCAACGTTTGCGCACCAAGCTCAGTGCGTGGACACAAAATGACTAAAAACACTGATTTTACGATTCAGTGGAGGCAATTTTGAATAAAAACATGAAGATCCTTATTGTTGATGATTTCTCAACAATGCGCCGTATTGTTAAAAACCTGCTTCGTGACTTGGGTTTCAATAACACTCAAGAAGCGGACGATGGTTTAACCGCATTACCAATGCTGAAAAAAGGTGACTTCGATTTTGTTGTAACTGACTGGAACATGCCAGGTATGCAAGGCATCGATTTGCTTAAACACATCCGCGCGGATGCAGAACTTAAGCATTTGCCAGTTCTAATGATCACGGCTGAAGCGAAGCGTGAGCAGATCATTGAAGCTGCTCAAGCAGGCGTAAACGGCTACATTGTTAAGCCATTTACTGCTGCAACATTAAAAGAAAAATTAGATAAAATTTTCGAGCGTTTATAACTCTCTCTTTTTCTCTTTGTTATTCGAGTCATTCATACCAATTATTAAATACCTATTAAATGACTCGTTTAGCGTTTTTAAAGTGATAAGAAGAACTAAACGTAAAAGGGTCTATTCAGAATGATCTCACTAGAGCAGGCGAAGTCACTCGTTCAAATGCTAGAAAACGGGGAACAAGACCAAGCCAATATGCTTGTTGCCTCGATCTACGAAGGTGCCGAGAATCCAATGCTGCAAGAAATTGGAGCCTTAACTCGAGACCTTCACGAATCACTCAAGCAGTTCAGTCTCGATCAGCGCATGACCGAAATTGCGAAAGACGAAATCCCTAACGCAAGGGATCGTCTTAATTATGTGATCGAGAAGACAGAGCTAGCAGCCAACAAAACGATGGATGCAGTCGACTGCTGCCTTCCTATCGCTGACAACCTGCATGATTGCCTTCAGAAAGTTCGTCCTCAATGGAATGAACTCATGCACGGGCGCATCGAATTAAGCGAATTCAAAGCACTTTGTCACCGAATCGACGAGCTATTAGTTCAAGTCGAAGGTGACAGTACTGAGTTGCGTGGTCAATTGACCGAAATTCTCATGGCGCAAGACTTCCAAGACCTAACTGGCCAAATTATTCGCCGCGTAATTACGTTGGTAAATGAAGTAGAAGGCCGCTTAGTGGAAATCCTAACCGTATTCTCTGGAAATAAACCTGAAGAACACATTCAAGTTTTGTCAGAACCGGCAGATAAAAAGAATACACAAACAAGCGAAGCCGAAGGCCCGATTCTTCATCCAGAACTGAGAGAAGATGCGGTTTCATCGCAGGACGAAGTCGATGACTTGTTGTCCAGTCTTGGATTTTAAAGGTAACGTATGAGCTACGATTTAGACGAAGATATTCTTCAGGACTTTCTCATTGAGGCTGGGGAAATTCTCGAACTGCTTTCTGAGCAGTTGGTTGAATTGGAAAATAACCCAGAAGACAAAGACTTACTTAATGCAATTTTCCGCGGGTTTCACACCGTAAAAGGCGGTGCTGGCTTCCTGTCTTTGGCAGAGCTAGTCGATACTTGTCATGGTGCGGAGAACGTGTTCGACGTTTTACGAAACGGCCAACGCACGGTCACGCAAAACTTAATGGATACGATGCTAAAAGCGTTGGATACGGTCAATACCCAGTTCCAAGCTGTTCAAGATCGTGAGCCATTGGAAGCTGCGGATCCTGCCCTTCTTGAAGAACTTCATCGTCTATGTAAACCTGAATCAGAAGATGAAGTCGCTGCAACCGTGGTTGAAGAACCAGTGGTTACTCCTGAACCTGTCATTCCTGAGCCTGTTATTGAAGAACCTGCCGCGCCAGCGTCAAGTGTCGGCTCTGTTGATGAAATTACCCAAGACGAATTCGAAAAGCTGCTGGATGAGCTTCATGGTAAAGGCTCAGCTCCAGGCGCTTCAGAACCTGCGACACCAACAACGCCATCAGAGCCTCCTCAATCAAGTGCGCCATCAGTTGAGAGTGGCGATATCACTGACGATGAATTTGAACGTCTACTTGACGAACTTCACGGCGTTGGCAAAAGTCCATCAGCGGCAGAGGCTGCAGCATCTGCACCAGCAGAACCTCCTAAAGCGGCAGAACCAGTTACGCCAGTTGCATCGTCAGCAAATCAAGATAGTGACTTAATGACGGACGAAGAGTTCGAAAAGTTACTCGATGAGCTACATGGTGCGGGCAAAGGTCCCACGCTGGAAGAACTGGATATGGCAACGAAGCCGGCATCAGCAAACGTAGAGGAAAGCCCTGCGAAACCTGAGCCTGCGGTTAAGCCAGCACCAGCAGCTCCAACTCCGGCTCCAGCACCAAAGCCAGAATCTAAACCTGTCGCGGTGAAAGAAGAGGCGAAAGCGCCAGCGGTTAAAAAGCCTCAGGCAGAGGCAACCGTTCGTGTCGATACCTCAACGCTTGATACCATCATGAACATGGTAGGTGAGCTTGTATTGGTCCGAAACCGTCTATTAAGCCTTGGTTTGAACAGTGACAATGAAGAAATGTCCAAAGCGGTCGCCAACCTTGATGTCGTAACGGCGGATCTGCAAGGCGCGGTAATGAAAACGCGTATGCAGCCAATCAAGAAAGTATTTGGCCGTTTCCCACGCGTTGTCCGTGACTTGGCGCGCAACCTAAATAAAGACATCGTGTTGGAAATGCGCGGTGAAGAAACCGATCTCGATAAAAACCTTGTAGAAGCATTGGCCGATCCATTGATTCACTTGGTTCGTAACTCGGTTGACCACGGTATTGAAATGCCAGACGACCGCGCGAAAGCAGGTAAATCACGCACAGGTAAAGTGATTTTGTCTGCATCACAAGAAGGGGATCACATTGAGCTATCCATCGTAGATGATGGCGGCGGTATGGACCCGAACAAACTGCGTGGTATCGCGGTTAAGCGCGGCATGATGGACGAAGATGCGGCGGCCCGTTTAACAGACAAAGAGTGCTTCAACCTTATCTTTGCGCCAGGTTTCTCAAGTAAAGATAAAATTTCTGACATCTCTGGCCGTGGCGTTGGCATGGATGTGGTTAAGACGGCGATCAACACCTTAAATGGTTCAATCGATATCGATTCAGAACTAGGTAAAGGCACTAAGATCACCATCAAAGTACCACTGACGCTTGCGATCCTACCAACACTGATGGTTGGTGTTGGCGGTCATCCGTTTGCGCTGCCACTGGCATCGGTGAGCGAAATTTTCCACTTGGATCTGAGTCGCACAAACGTGGTAGATGGTCAGTTGACGATCATTGTGCGTGAAAAATCTATCCCGCTATTTTACTTACAGAACTGGTTAGCATCCAAATCACAAAACGTCGAAGAGCGTACTGGTCACGGTCATGTGGTTATTGTACAGATCGGTAACCAGCGCGTTGGTTTTGTTGTGGATACGCTTATTGGTCAAGAAGAAGTGGTTATTAAGCCACTCGATAATCTATTGCAAGGCACTCCGGGCATGGCTGGTGCAACAATCACTAGCGATGGCCATATTGCATTAATTCTAGATGTGCCTGATTTACTTAAGCGATATGCTGCGGCTTCACGCCTTTAAGCAAAGCTGACGTTATTAAAAGGAATAAGATGGCGATTAAAGTACTAGTCGTTGATGATTCGAGTTTTTTTCGACGTCGCGTGAGCGAAATCATCAACTCAGAATCGCGCCTAGAAGTGATTGACGTTGCGGTAAATGGCAGAGAGGCGGTTGAGAAAGCCAAATCTCTTAAACCGGACGTCATCACGATGGATATTGAAATGCCAGTGATGGATGGCATTACCGCTGTGCGTGAAATCATGGCAGCGGCTCCAACGCCAATCCTAATGTTTTCGTCCCTGACTCATGACGGGGCGAAAGCCACGCTTGATGCGCTAGATGCGGGCGCATTGGATTTCTTACCGAAAAAGTTTGAAGACATCGCACGTAACCGCGAAGAAGCGGTATCACTGCTTCAGCAACGAGTTATTCAGATTGCTTCGAAGCGCGCTTTTATGCGTCGACCAATCACTCGCGCTGCTGCGAGTACCAGTGCGGCAGCTCGTCCACTAGGCCCAAGAACGGCTTCGCCAGCGACTCCAGCTCCTGCTCGACCGGCTGCGGCAAAGTTCCGAGCCTCTGGTAAGAAGTATCAACTGACCGCAATTGGCACGTCGACTGGTGGTCCGGTTGCTTTGCAAAAAATTCTGACGCGTTTACCGATGAACTACCCGCATCCGATCGTATTGATCCAACATATGCCAGCAACCTTTACTGCTGCATTTGCCAGCCGTTTGAATACCTTGTGTAAGATTCAAGTGAAAGAAGCACAAGATGGCGACGTCTTGCAGCCAGGTGTGGCATACCTGGCTCCAGGTGGTAAGCAAATGATGGTGGATGGTCGAGCAGGGGCTGCTCGTCTTCGTATCATTGATGGCGGCGACCGCATGAACTACAAACCATGTGTGGATGTGACTTTTGGTTCTGCAGCCAAAGTGTACGGTGACAAAGTGCTCTCTTTAGTACTGACTGGCATGGGTGCAGACGGTCGTGAAGGTGCTCGTATGTTGAAGTCTGCAGGCTCAACTATTTGGGCTCAAGATGAAGAAAGTTGTGTTGTTTATGGTATGCCCCAAGCTGTTGCTAAAGCAGGCATTTCTTCAGAAGATTTACCGCTTGACCGCATTGCAGAACGCATGTTGGTGGAAGTTGGCCTAGCGTAGGATTCATCATGATTGTTTGGAGTGTAGCTAACCAGAAAGGTGGCGTGGGTAAAACCACCTCAACAGTGACATTAGCGGGTTTGCTGAGTCAAAAAGGTCATCGCGTACTGATGGTCGATACTGACCCTCACGCATCACTGACTACCTATCTTGGTTATGATCCTGACGCAGTAACTTCGAGCCTGTTTGATTTATTCCAGTTGAAGACATTCTCTCGTGAAACGGTGAGGCCGTTAATCCTAGAGACAAAACTGGAAGGGATGGATATCATTCCCGCGCATATGTCCCTTGCGACGCTTGATCGTGTCATGGGGAATCGCAGTGGGATGGGGCTGATCTTAAAACGAGCTCTACAATCGGTCTCACAAGACTATGATTATGTGTTGATTGACTGCCCGCCAATTCTTGGTGTGATGATGGTGAACGCACTGGCCGCCAGTGACCGAATTTTGATTCCCGTTCAAACCGAGTTTTTGGCGATGAAAGGCTTGGAACGCATGATGCGCACGTTAACCATTATGCAAAAGTCTCGTCCGGGTGGTTTCAAAGTGACTATCGTTCCAACGATGTATGACAAGCGCACCAAAGCGTCTTTGCAGACATTGATGCAACTGAAGAAAGATTACCCAAATCAAGTATGGACCTCTGCGGTGCCGATTGATACCAAATTCCGTGATGCTAGTTTAAAGCATTTGCCAGCATCGCATTTTGCATCTGGTAGTCGTGGTGTGTTTGCGTATAAACAGTTACTGATTTACCTGGAGAGGTTAGCGTTCGATGAGCAGTAACGACGTGCTTTCCAGTGAACAAGCGCTTGATGACTACTTTAATGCGCTACTGGGTGATGAGGCTGAAGCAACGACTCTTGAGGAAGAGCTTGACTTGCTGGCTCAAGAAATATCATCTGCAGAGCCAGAGCCAGAGCCAGAGCCAGAGCCAGAGCCAGAGCCAGAGCCAGAGCCAGAGCCAGAGCCAGAGCCAGAGCCAGAGCCAGAGCCAGAGCCAGAGCCAGAG
>Ga0207798_100105_pt1 | contig 34577 bp, 31 predicted proteins | sample TtanPargueraPR_8_FD_187278 | JGI IMG/M metagenome (GOLD analysis project Ga0207798, IMG submission 187278) | Anaerobic enrichment media microbial communities from Bioluminiscent Bay, La Parguera, Puerto Rico - Tt and E1 (SPAdes) | ecosystem: Environmental > Aquatic > Marine > Unclassified ... | reverse complement strand
AAAACAATTGAAGGTGCAGCCTATTCGTTAACCACTTTCCCCGATCCTAAACTTGATGCATATATCGACTCCTTGATTGAGATCATTCGAATCGGGCAGGAAGAAGACGGTTACCTGACTACCTATAAAACCATCGACACATTGCATGCACCGGCCGGATGGTGCCCAGCCGGAGGAAGATGGGAGGACCTGTATTGCAGTCATGAACTATACAACAGTGGCCACTTGTTTGAATCTGCTGCAGCACATTACGCAGCAACCGGGAAAACCAACTTCCTGAATATCGCCCTTAAGAATGCTGATTTGCTGGTTGATGTTTTCAATAACGAACTTCCTTACGAGGTTCCCGGGCACCAAATTGTGGAAACCGGTTTAATAAAATTGTACCTGATCACCCAAAAAGAAGATTACCTCAAACTGGCGCGCCATTTTCTGGATATGCGCGGTAACTTTACGCATCGCAACAGTTACGGAGCATACACGCAGGATCATAAGCCGGTTGCGGAACAGGATGAAGCAGTTGGACATGCAGTTCGGGCCGTTTACATGTACTCGGGAATGACTGATATTGCAGCATTATACAACGATTCGGCCTACGCTGCAGCTGTCGACAAGATTTGGAATAATGTTGTTTCTAAAAAAATATACCTCACAGGTGGATTGGGAGCACGCCACCAGGGGGAATCCTTTGGCGATAATTATGAATTACCCAACCTTAGCGCATACAGCGAAACATGCGCCGCCATTGCAAATGTTTTCTGGAATTATCGCATGTTTCTCCTACATGGCGATGCCAGGTACATCGACGTACTTGAAAGAAGCCTATACAACAATGTATTGTCTGGAGTTTCGATCAATGGTACAAATTTCTTTTATCCAAATCCTTTGGAATGCGATATGCACTATCATTTTAACCGGGGCGAAACTCTAACTCGCCAACCCTGGTTCGACTGTTCATGCTGCCCGACCAACCTGGCACGTTTGATGCCATCGGTTGCCGGATATATTTATGCTCATCATGGACAGGACCTGTATGTAAACCTCTATGTGCAAAGTTCAACTGCTGTTGATTTGAACAGAACAAGAGTAGCTATTGCCCAGCAAACGAATTACCCCTGGGATGGCAAAGTGAAAATAACTGTTTCTCCGGAAGACAAAAGCAACTTTACCTTGAAACTGCGTATTCCCGGCTGGTCAGTAAATCAACCGATACCCAGCGATTTATATACTTACGATAGCGAACAAACAAACAAGCCCCTGATACAAATTAATGGGAAGGAAACCAACTATTCAATGGATCAGGGTTATGCTGTACTGAAACGTAACTGGAAGGAAGGAGACGAAGTGGAACTGATGTTACCAATGGAAGTAAAAAAGGTTATTGCCAACAGTAAAGTGGCAGACGATCGGGGCAAAATGGCCATCGAATGTGGACCCATTGTATATTGTCTTGAAGAAATCGACAACCCTGATATTGGAGCAAAAGTAATTTCACAAAATACAAAATTCACTTACCATTACGAGCCTGATTTACTGAATGGCGTGCTGGTAATTAAGGCTAACGGCGACTCTGAAAAAGAACAGTTTTCTGCCATACCCTATTATGCATGGAATAACCGGGGAGCGAACAAAATGAATGTGTGGTTAACGGCAGAATGAAACACAAGAAGAATATCTGAATTCGCACAATTATTACACCACGGAATTCGCAGGTTTGTCATACAGTATTATGAACTGGAACGGGGGAAAAAGAAAAGAAAGCCAAACAGCTTTCTTTTCATTAAAGGTTGCACTTCATTGTAGTTGAATCAGTACGACTGATTTTTCGGGTAATTCAACCGTCAGTTTTCCGTCTTTCGGTTTGTTAATCTTTAAAGCTTTCAAAGTAACTTTCTCGGATTGCCCAAAATCATTAAAATCATTCATATTTTCAGCAGTAATAATTTGTCCGCTGGCTGCCGAATATTCATTCCCTGTTATGCTGATTTCAACGGATTCGTTGCTGTTTGGATTCAGATTTACCAATGTCACCGACAGGATACCATCTTTTGTAGAAGCAGATGCATGGACTTTTGGCACCCTCCTTCGATCCAGTGAATAATCTTCAGTTTTCAGATTTGAAGGGACCAGGGTCGCGTCCTGGTGAACACTATACATTTTAAAAAGATAATAGGTGGGTGTTAACACCATCTCATCGTCTTTGGTAAGTATAACAGATTGCAGCACATTTACCATCTGTGCAATGTTAGCCATTTTAACCCGGTCGGCGTGGTTATTAAAAATATTCAGGTTGATGCCTGCTACAAGTGCATCGCGCAGTGAGTTTTGCTGATACAGGAACCCAGGATTTGTACCTTCTTCGACGTTGAACCAGTTTCCCCACTCATCAACGATCAGCCCGATTCTTTTTTCGGGATCGTACTTATCCATGATGGTTGAATGGCGGCTGACAAGTGTTTCCATGCGTAGCGTTTGTTCCATGGTTTCGATCCATTCTTTTTCGCCGAAACCGGTAGCATTGCCCTTGTCACCCCAATTCCCGGTTTGAATGGTGTAGTAATGCAACGAAACGCCTTGCACCAGGTGGCGATGACGGGTGGTTTTCTGCATGATCACGTCCATCCAGTTGTAATCGAACGAATTGGGACCGCCAGCAATGCGATACAGGTCGCCATGGCAATAGCTGGCAAAACGATTGTACAAATCGGCATAATATTCCGGAGTCATGTTTCCACCACATCCCCAGTTTTCATTTCCAATTCCCCAGTACTTTACTTGCCAGGGTTCTTCTCTTCCGTTCTTTTTACGAAGCTCGGTCATCGGACTTACATTCGAGGAAGTGACATATTCCACCCATTCACTTGCCTCCTGTACAGTTCCCGAACCCACATTAATGTTGATGTATGGTTCTGCTTCGATTAATTCGCAGAAATCGAGGAACTCGTGGGTCCCGAAACTGTTATCTTCGGTTACGCCTCCCCAGTGCACATTTACGATCGTTGGTCGGTTTTCACGCGGTCCGATTCCATCTTTCCAGTGATAGGTATCGGCAAAACAGCCACCGGGCCAGCGAAGCAGCGGGATCTGCATGTCTTTCAGCGCTCCAATCACATCGTCTCTGAATCCCCGTATATTGGGTATGTCAGAATCTTCACCCACATAAATTCCGCCATAAATACAATGCCCCAGATGTTCGGCAAAATGTCCGTAAATTTCTTTGTTGATTTTCGTTTCAGCATTTTCAGTATGCAGGATCAGTTTTGACTGCGCATAAGTAAATGTCAGAACTAAGACAAAAAACACGGTAATAGTAATTTTAAGTTTGTTCATTTTATTTTGTTTTAATTGTTGATTCTAATAAGATCATTTTTTAATTTTTACTTTGAGCATGGTTTGTATGTCTTCAAACGAACGTGAACTGAGCGAAGACAAATTTATATTATTAATTCAACACTTGAGCCAAGTGTGTTTTTCTTTTGATGTCTTTTACGATGGATTCAACCTTCTTTTTTTTCATTTTAGTGAACTTTAAATGTTATTGATTTTATCTTCAAGGTTAGCTTGAAGATAAAGAAAACTGTGGCTTATGTTTAAGCCTCTCTCAGTTCACTTTATGTTGAAGATTTACAGTAACCTTAGCTCGAATCGAACGTGGCGAAAATTACAATATGGAGTCATTGCTGAAGGTACTAAAAGCTTTAAATATAAGTTTGGCTGATTTCTTTAATGACATTAAATAAATTAAAACTGAATAATGGACAATAAGTTGGTACTAAACAGTAGAATTATTAGTTTTACCTGAAATCATCTGATACGCCATGACATTCCGCAAAACCTTAATCACGCTTAGTATTATTCTATTGCTTATTTCCTCATGCAAAAAAGATGAAATTGAAGTTCCCAAACCATTGCCAGATTCAAGGTATCCCACTACTTATTTGCAATTAACAAATTCGGAACTGGTGGAGCTTAACGCAGCCTTTGCAGGGGTTAACTCTCATGACAGTCTTTACCTTAATGATTTTGGTTTTGTTGAAGGTAAAATATTCCTGAAGGAAAGTGATACCATTAATGCTGATTTGGTTGTTGAACAAACGGAAGCTTTGATTTCTAATTACAAAGATTTTATGGGTATTCCTCATAACCAAGAAATAAGTGTTTCTAATGATTTGACTGCAATCGATTATATGATTTCGCCAATCGGCACTACTGACGTCTATACATACTTTGAATTGGTTATACCTGACTTTATCGGACTAAGAGAATTTTACGCAGAGATATTTGAATACGAATATGACCCAGAACCCTTTTCACATTATTTCTATATACTTCAAAATAATTTATCAAGTGCCAAGTTGACTTCTACAAGATTAAACTTGTACTTTCATGAGTCAGATAATTCCATGGAAGTTTTTGGTCATTGGTATCCTGATGCATTCATTCCGACCTCACAAATTTATAGCCAAGATGAAGCATTGGACATCGCATCTAATGTGTACTCGGAAGAGGTGTCTAAAAAGCTTTGGCAAGGTAACGATGACTCTTTCGAGGTGAATGTTGAGAAAGTTTTAGTACCCCTTAAATCGGACAATAAGATTGAACTTCATGAGTGTTGGAAATTTGATGCTGTTAGTTGGAATACTTTCTCTATCTATAATGTAAATGTAGATACACAAACAGGGGACGTTGTATCACACTGGATTAGTTATGTGGAATATTAGCTAAAGAAATTTAAAATTGACTTTGATATTTAATTACGGGTCAGAATTATTGCTACCTGTATATAGCAATATTTGCCTTATAGCGGCAACTCTTAGCTGCAGTAACCTTGAGTTTTAAAATTAAGTTGTGCATTTAAAATATAGAATTTGCATAACCCAACTTTACGACAAGTCCAACCCTTATAACTATGAAAAGACACACTTTTAAACATATAAAATCACATAGATTGCGGTTCCCACAACATCTTAAATTCACGAATGCAGAAAATGGTCTGCTGACTTGTAATGGAAAGCTGGTCCAGGATTTAGCATCTTTACCTATTAACCCAGAAGATAATCCAACTGTTGATTTTGCTATATTCGGAATCGGGAAATATAAATTTATTTTATCTGAAGCTGATGTTCTAATTTTTTCTTTTGGAAATATTCAAACCCAAAAAACCGACTGTGTTGTAATACCTAGGAATGAACTTTTGGATATGTTGAAGGATTTTCACATTAACGATGACCAAATAAATTTAAAACTAATATTATCTGAGAGGAGTTTGCACGAATACAAAGACATTGGTTCTAAAGGTTGGTTCATGTCTCTGTGGCCGGAAGAGAATAGAAACTTACCATCATTTCATAATAAATGGTCGGCATTTAGTGATTAAGTTTTTTTCTGTTTTTACCTACACGATTGATTATAATCGATGATAAATAATGGTAAGAGAATTGAAATATAGGCAAGCAAATCCCAAGGGTCAAAAGTTGAATCATACAGCTTGAAGTATTGCATAATTTCAATTCCAAATGCAACTACCACAAATAAAGAGAAGGTTTTAACAGGTGTAAAAAATCGTGTCCAGATATTATCTGTTTTAGCGGTGAACCGTCCACGAAATAAGATGTAATTCCATGCAGGTCCAACCATGTCCAAAACATAACCTTTCCAGAATAATCCCAAATCAATCCATATCGTTGCTAATCCAATTGCCCCTAAGATAACAAGACCGATTGCCCAATATGGAGCAAGTTTATCCCATTTCTCTTTATCCATGTAGTTGAAAATAATCGATTCTTACTGGTTCAGAATCTTTGATATGTTCTGAAGGGAATTCTGAATAATCTTATCCCATTGTGGTCTTACCCATTTTGAATCTATCCAGTTACCTATAAATGGGATTGGCAGTTTATATTCTAACCCATATGTAAACTTGGTCGTGTTATTTCCCAAGTCTTCAAAATTCCAAAATGTTCCATGTTCCATGCCTTTAGTAGCTTTTCCCTTCCATCCAACGTTTTCTTTAAAATCAAATATCTCTGTTTCAATTATGGCAGTAGTTTTCATAACCTTTGCTTCGTATTTGTATCTTGCTCCGTTTCCATGAGGTAAATCGGTAGTTGGTTCAAATTTGGATACTCCTTCAAACCATTCCTCCCATTTTTTCCAATCAGAGGCATATTTAAAAACGTCTTCCACGGGAGCGTTTAATAAAACGCTATGAGCTATTTTGGTCATAACAAATTGATATTGGTCTTAGAATAAAATTACGAAAAATCAGGATGTTGGTCAATGTTGTAATGGTAAGGCAAGCTAACGCTATGGCTCAACCTATCGTAAGATGCCTAAAAAGGGGCTGTGAGGGCTTGGCTGTGGCTTTTATTACCGATAACCCTGGAGAAATATTTTAGGTTTGTCCTATTTGTAAAGCCAATGGCTATATAACCGATTGGCGAGGTACAAAATGGGACAATAAAATGAAGTAAGGAAGAAAGACAACTTAATAGCCATCTTCCTTCCACAAAATAATTAATCATGTGACTCGACATGCCATGCCTGTTCAACAGTATATAGGTTTGCCTTAATACTTGTTGTCCAGCTTTTAACTTTATCAGACAATCCTGATTTCATTATCTTTTCGGCATGTTCACTTTTCATAAAATCCGTGAATTTTTCACGGCTTGTCCACAGGCTAATTCCTGTAATGGGTCCATTTTTTTTCTCTGGTTTAAGCGATAAACTCATTAATGCACCATCTTGCTCTTTTATCATTTCTGATGTTTCATTTAATATATTCATCACTTCATCAAAATGCTCTTCCTTTGGGAAGTAGTTTTCACTCACTAAATAAGGCTTGTTACTCATTTTATTCAAACTTTAATATAAATAATTAATAATACTATGTTTTCGATGTAAATATACAAATATAATTTCAACTACATCGTTATTTTAATTAATTTTACTATGTTTTTGAAATAATTACTACCTTTATACAATGAACAATTCATTAAATATTGTAAGCCAGTTAATTGACTACCTTAATCAGTTTGAAACTGAAAAAGGTGAAGAATCAATCGATATAAAAGATTTTATTCTTTGGCTAAACGGTGTTCTTTTTGACCAGTATCATGATGTGAAAACCGCAGGTGAAGAAAATAATCTGAATTCAGAAATAACCTTTCTTTTAATAATGCAGAGCAAACATTTTAAAATGTATTGCAAAAAAGCTTTGCAGGATTCAGAGATTAATACTCCTGATGATTATAGCTTTTTATATCATCTTAGTTTGGTTGACAGTTACAGGAAGATGGAATTAATAAATATTCATCTTCTTGAAGCACCATCAGGGATTGAGGTTCTGAAACGATTGTTTAAAAAAGGGTTAATTGAAGAATTTGATGACAAACAGGACAAAAGAGCCAAAAGGGTTAAAATTACAGAAAAAGGGGATGACGAATTAAAAAAACTAAACCCCATAATGTTGGATGTATACAAAAAAATGACCGCAGAAATGTCCTTTAAAGAAAAACTTCATATTGTCGCATTTCTAAAAGCATTCAACAATTATCATTTAAACAATTACAAATAATAAAAGCTAATATCACCCCCAGAAGCAACCGTAATTATCCTCCGAAATAATTTGCAATAATCGTTCCGTTATTTTAACCTCGAAATCCGGTTCATATGCTTCCCATTTGCCTGAAGCTCTCATCCAATACAGCTTCCATATCCTTTTTGATTTTATATACCTGGCTTTGGCAATGGGTGAATGAATCTTTTCACTTGGATTGTTCCAGTGTGGTCTGATTTCAAAAATTTCCAGCACATTATTTGTGAATGTATAGCCAATATCAAGCTTGTCCCTTAAATCTTTTGGCGGTCGCTTAGATTCAACGAATTGTCTAATAAGGGATTCGGTGAAATCTATGGTTTTGTTTTCGGTCATGGTATCATATAAATTATTATTCAGAATTGATTAATTAGTTATGAATAAACACCGATTGGTTTTCATTTCTTATTAATTTCTAAATCTTCGTACTCTACTTAAATAAAATAATAATCTTTTCATGCACTGGTCTGGCCATGCGATTGGAATTGTATCAAATGTTTCATTTTGAATAATTTCTAGTATTGTTGACTCATAAAATTTATTCTTGGGTTGTAATATTGTTTGTATGTCTTCAAACGAACGTGAACTGAGCGAAGACAAATTTAAATTATTAATTCAACACTTGAGCCAAGTGTGTTTTTCTTTTGATGTCTTTTAAGATGGATTCAACCTTCTTCTTTTTTGTCATTTTAGTGCACTTTTGATGTTACTGTTTTTATTTTCAAGGGTAGCTTGAAGATAAAGAAAACTGTGACTTATGTTTAAGCCTTTCTCAGTTCACTTTATGTTGAGAATTTACAGTTCTTTAGTGGTGCTATGTTAGTGCTCAGTCTACTGGTAATTGTTGTGGTCAGTTTCTTTACGGAACAGGCAGAGGCTTCAAAAATCCAGGGGCTGACATTTGCCTCGTTTAACTCAGAACAAAAAGCTGCCAGCAGGGCAAGCTGGAACCGTCGGGATATTATTCATACCGTGATTATTCTGGGCATTACAACGGTATATTACATCTATTCCTGGTAATACTATTCTATAAGTATAAATAGTACTTTTAAAATAATTGGTAACCCGTCCTGACAGGGCGGGTTATTTTTTGAGCAAAAGATTGACTTTCGAAACTCAAAAACATCGAAAAGAAATTCTTTTAGCAGCTTAAACCATATAGCTCCTTCATATTTCGTCTACGAAATTCAGCCCTTTTAGCGCTATATCTTCTTCCCAATTCAAGACCGTGTTTTCTTTCAGTTCTGCTTTGGAGTCACAAAATGAAAAAGGGCGGATGTTATACCGCCCTTTGACAAATGCAATAGTCTGGTGAATCTGCTCTGAATTTTACAAATGAAATTAATAATTATTTGAATACTCCTAATCTTTTAGCATCCTCACCATAGGGTGTAGATAGCTTATATGTGTAAAATCCAGATGTATAATTCGAAAGATCTACTTCAAGTTTGTAGTTACCCGGAGCCTGTTGCATTGAAATTACTTTTTCCATGACCTGCCCCTGTAAATTATAAATTGTAATGTCAACATCAGAGCGCCGCGTAAGAGTATATTCAATGATAGTTTTATCGGTCACCGGATTCGGATAATTTTGTTTTAATCCGAACTGGCTATGATCGTTCATTTCATCTGAAATTCCTGTCACCGGGTTTCCTTCATAACCCAAAGCCACCCAGTTTAATATACCTCCCGAAGTGGCATGACAGGCATTACACGACAAAGTTTCTGTTTTTGATACCGTTCCGTGATCTACTGAGAAGTTCATTACGTCCCACTCATGAAAAGAATAAGAAGCGGTGTAATTTCCATCATTATCAAGAAGAGGTACATACTTTTCATCAGCTGCTGCTGCAGATTTAACACCGATCCGTATTGCCCGTTCAATTAAACTTGACTGATCTCCCTCAATAACGCCATAACTGCCCAGGTTTGAAATTTCTGCATTTGCATTGAATATGATTCCCAATTTAAGCGGTAAAATCATTCCGGTAGCATCATCAACAGGAATTTTTGATTTCATTACCCTGAACGGATGTATCTTACCATCTCCCTTTTCTCCTCTCGGTGAAACATTGTCATAAACAGTTCCATTAAACCACATATATTCAGGAGCTGCATTATCTGCCTGAACTTTAGATCCTCGTGGTTTCCATCTTTTAAAGTTCCCAGTTGCGTCTTTTTCCTGAACTATTTGATCAAAATATTTAAAATTAAGACCCAGGTTTTTGGGTATATGGCAGGTTTGACAAGCAATATTTTCCATGTGTGTGGCAGCATCTTCTCCAAATGACGAATGCTCGGGAATAGGAATTGAGGTACCCTCAAAAGAAAAATAATTTTGTCCTTCAGTGCTATGGCAGAAAGCACAGTCAATTTTTGCATTATCCGGATCACCTTCCAGATCGTTTGGCCAACAGGCAGGTTTAACCCTTCCTTTACCAATTTTGTGATTTTTGGTAATGTGGCAATCAACACAGGATAGTTTAGTACTGTGAATGTCCGTTAGTCCATCACCATACGAACCATCGTAATCGTGCCCGCGTTTGTTCATATAACCTCCACCGGCAACTACGTGGCAATTCTGGCAATTTTGGGTGGTGGGTTTGGCAACAATTGATCTGCTGGTCACAGTAAGATCATCCCCCGACAGGTATGGGAAATGAAATCCGGAAGGACTCGTCTCATCGCTAACGACTTTTCGCTCTCCATAGTGTGAAAGAACTTTACCGTCTACCTGATAAGTAGTGGCATGACAAAGCAGACAATCTACCGTTTTCCAGGCATCTTCACTGGTAAGATCCCCCGGTGTGAGCGTTCCGTTACTTATGTGGCAACGAGCACATCCTCCTGGCAAGCCAGTTGTATATACGGGATTTGCTGCATTAAAAGCCGGACCAGGATTTTGCATAAGACCCAGCCAGTTGCTTTTTGGTATGGCCCCGGGTAAACCGCAATACCGGTTAATTTTTCCCCATGAACCATCAACTGCAACGTCGTTGGCTAAATCATCATCTTCATCGTATTGGAAAACATTACTTGTTCCAATATCCGATTTGAATGCAAAATGAGTGGTTCCCACAATTTGTTCAGCCATTAACCGGGCATCAAAAGAAGACCATTCATCATGACAAGCAACACAACTCTCTGCACCTTTGTATCGACTCACTACATTTGAAATATTAGGATGAGTTTGGGCGAAAACAAAAAGAGATGTAAAAATCAAACAAAAAGTAAATAACTTCTTCATACAATTTGGTTTTAAGTGTTTTTGGTTTAAAAATAGACCAACCGGATCGTTCTGGAATTATTGGTAAGTATGAAACAATTTCTAAAAAAATATGATCTTTTTAATAAAAGTGACTGACATATGTCAATTATTAATTTGTTTCATATTATTTTTAGCCTTTCGTCAACCTGTGAATTATGAACGAAACAATTAATAACTGCACCTGCTCAGTGGTAACAGAAAGCTGCAAATGTTTTGAATTGCTTTCAGAGAAGGAACTTGACCTTATCGCGAAAAATCAGGTTGAGGTAAAATTTAAAAAAGGTGAAATCATTTGTAAGCAAGGCTCATTGGCATCAAATGTTATGTTTTTACGCGAAGGACTGGCTAAGGCCTACATAGAAGGTGAAAAGAACGCATTGATATTAACCATAATACCCAAGGATAATTTTATTGGTTTAATAGCTTTACTTGAAGGGAACCGCTCCTATCAGTATTCGGCAATGGCCTATGTTGACTCTGTTGTGCAAATGATTGATTTAAATATCATCCGGGAAATTGCCTTAAATAATCCAAAATTCTCCAATGAATTGGTAAATATCTTGAGTGCAAAAACGGCTCTGGCCTACGGACGTTTTTACTGTATTACCAACAAACAATCCTATGGTCGAATGGCCGACATACTTTTGTGTTTAGCTGACCGAATCTATAAAACCCGGGAGTTTGATTTATTGTTATCGAGAAAAGAACTTGCTGAACTCGCCTGTCTTTCCACAGCCAATGTTATAAAAATACTAAGCAAATTCAAGGAAGATGGATTAATTGAAATTAAGGGTAAAACCTTTTTTATTAAGGACTACGACCTTCTTTCAAAAATTAGCGAATGCGGTTAATTGAGTACCCCTGACACAACTGTAGAGATTCAATGTCATCCATGCACTAACATTTTTACAGTTGATGAAATCGAAGTGAGGTACACAGAGACCAAGAGCAAGTAAACGAAAAAGCAGCTAGAATTAACTCTTCTAACTGCTTAATACCTGTGGGCCCACCTGGGCTTGAACCAGGGACCCCCTGATTATGAGTCATAATATTTATTCTTATTTTGTTTAATATATTTTCTAATAATACTTGATATTACTCAGCATTGACAAGGATTTAAGAATATAATGCTATAAGTTTATTTTAGCTTTTCTGATATATTTTTGTGCAAATTTTGTGCAAATTTGTATTTTTGCACAAAAACATCTCCATGGAAACAACGGTATCAATTCACCTCGACACCCGTAGATCGAAATCAGATGGAACTTATCCTGTTAAGTTACGGGTATACTCTCCACTATTACAAATAGCAAAAAAGTATTCCGCTGGAATTAGCATGACCAAACAGCAATTCGAGAGTGTATGGTTAACTGAACGTCCAAGAAAAATCCATCAAGCCGATAGAGATTTTCTGGATGAGATTCGAATTAAAGCTGTTAATGCTGCCAAGAAAACTGATCCTTTTTCCTTTGAAGTGTTCGAGAAAAAACTGAAGCGACGACAAGGAGACGGAAAGAATGTTATCTACCACTATAATCAAAGGATTAAACACTACATGGATTTGGGACAACACTCAACAGCCGAATCGTACAATTTAAGTTTACAATCGATCCTGAAATACATCGAAACACAAAAGGGGACTATTCCAAAACAGGTTTCATTCAACGCTTTCACACCAACGTTTTTACAGAAGTATGAATTTTATATGATTAAATCGGGAAAGAGTGAAACTACAGTTGGCATATACTTGCGAAACCTCAGGGCAATATTCAACCACGCAATACAGGAAGGCGAAGTGTCAGAAGACCTCTACCCTTTTGGAAAACGAAAATACGAAATTCCACAAGGTCGTGTGGTAAAGAAAGCATTGAATAAAAACCAATTGAAAGTACTTTGGAACGCCAACCCATTAACTCCAGAGCAACAGAAAGCAAAAGATTTCTGGTTCTTTAGTTTTATTTGCAATGGGATTAACGTGAAAGATATATGCTTATTGAAGTACGAAAACCTAAAGGGCGATACAATTGAGTTTAAAAGGGCAAAAACAAAACAAACCTCCAAGCGTAAGCTTACCACCATCGTAATTCACCTGACAGATTTTGCGAAATCCGTTATTGAAAAGTACGGCAATGAGAATAAGGTGCCTGAACAGTATATTTTCCCATTATTGAGTTCATCAACCTCTCAAGAACGAATTATGCCAATAGTAAAGAATTTTACCAGATTCATCAATCAGCATATCAAACTACTGGCAAAGGCTAACAACTTACCTGAAGAAATCTCAACCTATTGGGCAAGACATACGTTTGCTACCCTGGCTATACAGGGAGGTGCAAATATGGAGTTTGTAAAAGAGGCATTCGGACATCAGAATATAACTACCACCCAGAATTACTTTGCAGGATTTGAGGATGAGGCGAAGAAGAGTATAGTCGAGAATTTGCTTAAATTTGACTAACGAAAATCAAAATCATCCGACCATAATTTTAAATAAAATGTATAGCGATATTAATAGCTATTATAAGAAGAGCTTTGAAGAGGTTATTGACTACTTGCAAAAGTGGATTGATGGTACTGTCACATATGAGGATTTCAGTCAATTCCCTCAATACGATTTAATTGAAGGGCTTAATAGATATTTCCCGGAATTATCAGAAGAGGAATGGCAGGAAATTGATGAAAGAATTATAAACGTTTATCATGAACGCATTGAAAAAACCTTTAAAGCAAGTTTACGACATAAATTTTCTTCATCACTTCGTTTAAGAACCAGAATTGAGATAGCAGAAAGAGACGCAAAAATATATAACTCATTGATTAACGGGGATATAACAGAAATAAATAAAAAACGAATTGAGATATTATTTGGCATTAAAGATTGGGATTTATTTCTCAAGAGACTTGAAGATGTACTAAGAGGAGATTTCAGAGAGATTGAAGATTATATAAGTACAGAAAGAGGCTACTGGGAAGTAGATATGCTTATGAATTATAAATCTTTTTTACACCATTTTCTGAGATCTGAAGAAGTGATTAACTTCAAAATGAATCCAAATTCTGATTTGAATAAAGTTAAAAAAGGAGAAACCAATAAACCAGTCCATAATAGATTGACATTTGGATTTAGAGGAGATAAGGAAAGCTTCAAAAAAATTTGTACCCTTCTGAATAATAAAGTAGGATTACTAAACGAAGAGCTGAATTCTGTTAATGATTTCGTTGAGGTGATGACATCCAAAAATCTTGAGTTAGCGGATAAAAAGATTTATCTAAACGTATACATTAACCAATTTCGGAAAATGCTCGATCACATGAAAATTAAATTCTTTGCTCGACTACAACTTTCAACATTGGAAAAATCGCAACTTTTTTACTCCAGAGAAGGAACTCTAATAACAGCTACTTCATTATCTGCAAACAAAGATGAATACCCAGAGGATTGGAAATTAATTGAAGAAATTTTCAAGCATAATTAGGAAATTTCATAAGATCCTTAAGATTTCTTACACTCCCCTTATACTCTTACACTTTTTTCGTAATCACATATTAATCTTTGACCTGTCACTGAATTACAGTGATGCTTCCAGCTGGAGCTATTTTAAATTTAAATTTTTTCACATGAGTGATTTATTAGAAGAGCTGCTAAGGATAAAGCAGCAAATAGAGCAGCAGAACATAGTTTCTAAAGTCATCTTGACACTGCCAGAAGCAGCAAAGTACCTAACCCTATCAGAAGGCTACCTGTACCAGCTGGTAAGTAAGGGAGTAATCCCCTGCTACAAACCAAACGGGAAGAAACTTTACTTCAGCAGACAAGAATTGGATGACTGGGTGATGAATAACAAAAAACAGTCGAGAGATGAAATCCGACAAAGTGCGGAAGACTTTTTAGTAACTAGTAAAAGAGCTTAGTATGGGAAAGGAATTTAGTTTTTTTAATCGGCCTATAGCCAATACAACACCTCAGAAAAACGTAACGCTCAGCGAGGTTTACGAATTGACTAAAGGGAATAAGTACAAGTTCGAGACCCAACGTATAAGGGTAACCTCAGACACTAAGAAGCAGAAGGAACTTAAAAGTAACAGTCTGGATTATGCAACATTCTCTGGTGTTTTTGAAAAACGGAGTAACGATGCTTTGGTAAAACACTCTGGATTGATAGTATTTGATTTTGATCATTTGGATGACGTTGCTGGTATAAGGCAAATACTGTTGCAGGATTCAAATCTTGAGACAGCCCTGCTTTTTCGCTCTCCGTCATACAAGGGGGTGAAATGGGTCGTTCCTATTGACCTGGATGTTGCCACGCATTTGGAATGGTTTGAAGCCATTACAAACTACGTGAAGAAAACTTATGGTTTGGAGATTGATTCATCTGGGAAAGATGTTGCCAGAGCTTGTTTTCTTTGCCACGATCCAGATGCATACATTAATCCGAAGTATAGTGCTGATTATGTTGAGGGTTCTGATTTAGAGGCTAAATCGTTCAATCCTCATGATTGGTTAGAGTCTGAGCAGCTTAAATTAGAAGACAAGCTATTCAAGAACGCGAAGGAGGTGAGTACCACCCCTAGTCATCAATTGTTGGAAGATATCGAAAAAGTTGTTCAGGAAATCGAACTAAACAATCTTGACCTGACCACCACCTACAGCAACTGGAGAGATATAGGCTTTGGTTTAGCAGATTCTATCGGAGAAGTAGGACGTGTGTATTACCATAGGGTCAGTGAACACTACCCAGGTTACGACAAGGAGGAGTGTGACAAGCAATATAACAACTGTATGAATTCAAAGGGTTCAGGGATTACTATTGCAACCTTGTTTTACCATGCTCAGCAGGCTGGTGTGGTTTTATCGAGTAATGAAGGGAGTAACATCCCTGCTTTACTGACCTCCATTCCCAAGGATGTTTATAATGGTTTACCAGCCTTTTTCCAGCAAATCGTGAATGTTGCTAAGAATGATACTGAGCGAGACATTCTTTTACTTGGTAGCTTGGCGACAATAAGTGCTGTTTTACCCAATATAAAGGGAGTATATGACGGCAAATATGTATACGCCAGTCTCTACTTCTTTTTGGAAGGCATGCCTGGTTCAGGAAAAGCCAAACTAGACCATTGTAGAAAGCTTGTGAAACCAATTCAGGATCATTACAACAATTTGTACAAGAAGGAGCATAAAAAGTATCAAACAAAAATGGCTCTTTATAGAGAGCAAAGGAAGGATGATCCATCCTTAGTTCCTCCAGAAGAGCCAAAACAGGTACTAATCATACTACCTGCTAATATAAGCGCAGCAGGTTTGTACGAATTACTTAGTAACAATAAGGGTAGCGGATTGATTTTTGAGACCGAGGGAGATACACTGGCTGAAGCATTTCGGAACAAGGATTTCGGAAACTTTTCAGATGCATTCAGAAAAGCGTTCCATCACGAAACCATCAGTTCCTACAGGAAATCACTTCAGGAGTTGTTTGAGATCCAAGAACCCAGACTATCAGTCGTGTTATCAGGAACACCACAACAGGTCGTAAACCTCATCCCAAATGCTGAGAATGGTCTGTTCAGCCGTTTTATGTACTATTCCGTACCAATGACAACGGTTTGGAAGAATGTATTTGAAAACTCAATTGGAACGACCTTGGAGGACTATTTCCTGGAACTTGGTATTACACTGTTTGAGTTCTACAAGGAGCAACAGGAGTCGGATAGCATCCAGTTTCGGTTAACAGCGAAACAGCAAATGGAACTCAACAAGAGATTCGAGCTATTGCAAAGGCAGAATGCGACCTTACTGGGAAATCATTTTATTTCTGTGATAAGGCGTATGGGGTTGATTGTGTTCAGGATTGCCATGATTTTTACGGCAATTCGGAATATGGGCAGTATCAAAGAAAGTGAATTAGTGTTGTGCAACGATAACGATTTTAACAACGCTATGTCAGTCGGAGAAGTCTTGTTAGAACATTCGAAATACGCCTTTAGAGGGCTTAAAGAGCTACCAGGAATAAAGCGGAGGGATAACAATAAGGAAAAGTTCTTAAACGCCTTACCTGAAGAATTTGACCGCCAAACGTACCTGGAGATAGCTGAGAGTACCGGAATTAATCCAAAGACCGCAGAACGATATATAACTAAATTCTGTAAAAGCCATCTGATACATCGCACCATGTATAACAATTATAATAAAGCATTATGAGTATTTTATTTAAAAGAAGGCGTGAATCCGCAGAATCCTTAGAATCCTTAGAATCCGCAACCGAGTATTTTAAAAAATATTGGTGAAACCGGGCAATTAGTTTTAACTAGTTTATCAAACGAAAAGCGATGGAAATCAGAGTAAAAAACAGCTTAGATTTTTATTAAAGTGAAAGAAAGTGAAGATAGGTATGTCAATACAATTGCACTTCGTTTTTTTCAAGTTTAGAATTATAACTACAACATTGGGACGAAGAGCCGCAAAATATTAATTATTACAAATTTTAAAATTTTCATTTATGAGCAACTTTTTTTTAAATACCTTGAAAATTGTAGGTAGTGATAAACAAATTTTTGAAGTACGAAAGTTCATTTCTGGAACTGGTGATGCTGAATTCATCGATTTCAACAATATCATTCCCGTGCCAGAAAAGTTGAAGAAGCAAGACATGCATGAGCATGGAAGAATGGCCCTCAAATTACTTTTCGGAGTAAAAAATAAATTCTGGATCGAGTCCTACAAAAGTACTCGGGAACAATTTGACAAATTGAGTTTGCAGGAGAAGCAATGTGCTGTTGATGTTGCCTTTGAATACATAAGGAATGAGGAGGAATTCGGTAGTGGAACGCTACAGGAGTGGATTCATAAAAACTGGGGAACTTTATGGGGTGAATTCTATGATCAAAGGCTTTTTAACGATGATGAGATCTTGTTTGCTACGAAGAATAGCTCAGGAGCAACGATTATCGAGAGACTAAGTAAAGAATTCCCCAACATTGAGTTCAAAATGAACTATTCAGACGAACATGATATATCAGGTGAATTAATTTTTAAAGATGGACTGAAAAGAGAAAAGTTCATTTGGGAAGAGCATCCTTGTTATTTTGAGGAGCCCCCAACATCTGAAGAGGAAGCTGGTTCTTTAACGACTTTGTAATCAGCAATGTATTGATAACATATTTTTTATTAACTAAAATTTTTATTTTATGGACTATAAGAATATATTAACGTTTATTGGGAAAAAAGAAGATGTAGAATCAGTAATGGATTCTATCCACGGAAAAACAGAGGATGGTTTAGAACAGATGTACATTGACTTTAACAACATAATTGAAGTGGACGAGGGGTTAAAAATTACCTATGGTTCTGAATCTGTTTTGGCCTGGGATCTCTTATTTGAAGAATCAAGTCGTTCTAATAAAAGGTCACGAAAAGAAGCATGGCAAGAGCTTGTTACATATCCACGCAAGGTAATCAATGAGAGTATTTTATCTGCTTTACAGATGCAGGAAAATATTCAAAACACAGGACATGCTGATAGCGATTCTTGGAAACAAGAGAACTGGGGATTCACAAGCAATGCTGTCGAGACAAAGTTGGAAGCTCCGAATGTGATTAGTTTTTGTACGTTTGATGCTCCAGCCTCAAAATTAATCGATGCTTTACGAATGAAGTTCCCTAAAGTTGAGTTCAAACATGTTTTCGAGGAGATTGAAGAAGGATTACCGTTCTGGTTGCAGTAAAACTTCCTACAACAGTTCGATACACTATTACTTGTATTTATAAGTGATTAGGTTGCGTAAAACTAATGCGTGTTAAGTGAACTGTGACCAAAAGAGCAGTAGTTCATCTTGTTTTCCCCCTAAATACTTTCTTATTATTAATTTTTAAGATTTTAACTATGAGTGAGATATATAACAAGTTGACGATCGTTGGTACAGACGAGCAAATTAAAGAGGTAATTGAGTTTATTAGAAGTACAACAGGCAAAGATGATGAACCTATGCACATCGACTTTAACACAATTATAGAAATGCCTAGTAGTTTGAACATTGAGTTCACTTATGAATCAGATGTAGCCAGGCAGTTTTTGTATGAGGATTCGTTTTATCAGCAAGGAGCATCAAGATTAGAAGCATGGCGAATGTTTCAAACAGTTGAGGGCGACAAGGAGAAACACATCGAATTCGCAATTCAGATTCAAGAAAACCTTCAGAAGACAGGACACGCATTTGGTCATGACTGGAAGCAAACATACTGGGGGATGAAAGAGAATGCATCCTCTCAAACATTGGAAGCACCAAATGTGATCACTTTTCAGACAAAAGGAGCACCAGCATCTAAAGTAATTGCCGAGCTAGCCTCGATTTTTAATGATGTAAAGTTTATGCATCAATACACGGTGGAAAAGGATTACGCCTATTCCTTGCCTTTCTAACAGTTGAAAAAAAACAAAACTGCGGAAACTAAGGATTCTCAGGATTCTGAGGATTCTGGTTTCCTTTTTAACGATTTAAATTAATTCGAATTCAAAATCGATGAGACAATCATCGTAAAATTTTAAACATAAAAGGAGGTATTATGCCAAATATAGTTCATAACAGACTTGAAATATTAGGAGAGAAAAACGAAGTTAAATCAGTACGTGAGTTTCTTAAAAAAAAGAAACCTGATGAAATCGAAGGTGATATAATTGATTTCAATAACATCATAAAAATGCCGGAGTGCTTAAATATTGAATCAAATGCAGGATCAACATATCCTCATGGAGTATTGTTGTCAAAGTCGCCAGGGTACGACTTTTTGATTACTGGAGAAGAGAATGGAAATGATTTGGAAGCGGAAAAGGAAGCTATCAAACTGGCTGAATCTAACTTTGAGAAAACTGGTTTTTACAACTGGTACGATTGGCGTAACGCAAATTGGGAAACGAAATGGAATGCTAGTAGTCAAAATTTAGATGGTGATAATATTATCTATTTCGATACTGCATGGAATCCTGTTGTAAAGCTTATTAAAATTTTGAGCCAACGATTTCCCAAAATAGAATTTCGATATACATTCGATATTCTTGGCGAATATGTGACTGGGAAAATGATAATTCAGGATGGTGAAATAGTCAAAAGTAAACTCAAAGAATGGGATTTGAATATTTTTAGATAGTAAGGAAATTAAGGATTCTCAGGAAACTGAGGATCCTTACACTGTTTTTTTCGACGATTTGCGAGATAATCTCAATTTGGTCTCGATTTAGTCTCTTTTAATTTAAGTCTTATTAGTTTGAAATGTGCACTGGACTTAGACTAAGAAGTGAATTTAGTTAAGAGATATATTGAAAAAGTTTGATATAACTTGTGGGAAGTGCCCAGAACAAGACGATTTTATGTTTTATTCTACGCTTAAAATCAACTATTTATAGATGTCCAACTTTTTTTATTCTCGATAAAGTCTCTCCTTTTTTCAATAAAATATTTTTTTGTATTAGAGATGATGAAATTGTCGGTTAATAGATCATTAGATTTAATAAATCAGTTTACATTCACGTTTTCTAAGTTGAAAGAGATAACAAGGGAAAATGGAAATAATAATAATAATAATTCAACTGTGATCAGATAAGGTTTTTAAGTTTATAAATATTTTTGTTTTCCTAATTAGATTAACTAAATACTCTCTTTCGTATTTAACGTGGAAGCTCTTACGACAAGTTCAATTGGTAATATAATTCTTTTGTGAGCAACATTTTGCTGTAAAGAATCAAAGAAAAGGTTGGCAGCTTCTTCACCCATCTGCAAAGTCGGATGACTTACTGATGTTAACGGTGGATCCACTACAATGGAGTGAAACTCATCTGTAAATCCGGCCACTGAAACATCCTTTGGAATTTTCAGCCCACAATTTTTGATTTCAATCATAGCTGCAAAAGCTACGGTATCATTTATACCAAAAATGGCATCTGGGGGATCATTTAAATGGAGTAGATTTCTCGTTGCCATTTTCGCCGCCTCAATATCAAGATTACAGTTTACCAACAATTCCGTCCGGTAATCCAGTCCACATTCCCGAAGTCCATCGAAGTAACCCATTTCCCTGTTTTGTGAAATGTTTAAGTGTTTGGGGCCTGAAATATAGGCTATCCTTCTGCAACCATTACTAAAGAAATGATGAACAATCTTTTTTGCGGCATCGTGTCCATTTGCAAGAACAGACGGAGCATCAAGAGATTCACAAATGCGATCGAAAAATACTAATGGAGTATTTTTAGCAATAAGGTTCTCAAAATGTTCAACTCTTTTTGTTTGCTGACTTATACAGACGATTAAACCTTCAACTCTTGCTTTTAGAAAATTTGCAACAGCCTCTTTTTCCTTTTCGACTGATTCGTTGGATGAGGCAATTAAAATAAAATATCCGTGTTGCTTGGCAACACGTTCTATTCCGGAAATTATGGAAGAATAAAAATGGGTATTGATCTCTGGAACAATCACTCCAATCATTCTTGTCTGTTGTCGAAGTAATCCCATGGCCAGAGGATTTGGCGTGTAGTTCCATTTCGATGCAAGATCCTGAATTTTTTTTGTAAGCTCAGGACTAATGTCAGGATGATTTTTTAATGCCCTTGAAACTGTGGATATTGAAACACCCAGTTCCACTGCCATATTTTTTAGTGAGATATGTCGCCTTTTCATTTATTGTTAACTAGAATTTATCCAAAGTTAATCAATTTTTGTGTTTTGCAACACCTTTTTCTTTTCGCAAAGCTTTGCGAAAAGCTTTGCGGAAAATTACTGTAATGCCTGCTATTGCTGGATTTCACGGAATTTAAACCTTTGTAATGAAAAAATAAATTTTAAAAATGAAAAAAATGAAAAAGAAAGCAGTTGTAACAGGAGCAGGTGGCTTTATCGCCGGTCACCTTGCAAAAAGATTATTGGACATGGGCTATGAAGTTCGCGCGGTTGATAAGAAACCGATTAACGAATGGTATCAGGTGCATGACAAGTGCGATAACCTTGTGCTTGATCTGAACATTAAAGAAAATTGTTATACCGCAGTCAATGGTTACTATGAAGTATTTAACCTAGCTGCCGATATGGGAGGAATGGGTTTCATCGAAAACAACAAAGCAGAATGTATGTTGAGCGTGTTAATTAATACACACATGCTGATGGCAGCCCGCGACCTTGGTGCAACCCGTTTCTTTTATGCTTCTTCGGCTTGTGTTTACAATGGCGAAAAACAAACCGATCCGAATAACCCTGGGTTGAAAGAAGCTGACGCTTACCCAGCTTTGGCTGAAGATGGTTATGGTTGGGAAAAACTATTCTCTGAAAGAATGTGCCGCCACTTTATGGAAGATTACGGATTAACAACACGTGTTGCCCGTTTCCATAATGTCTACGGACCATTTGGAACATACGATGGTGGTCGTGAAAAAGCCCCAGCTGCCATGTGCCGTAAAATCATCGACGGGGAATTGTATGGAAAATATGAAATTGTTATTTGGGGTGACGGTGATCAAACTCGTTCATTTATGTACATCGACGACTGTGTTGATGGAATTCTGAAAATAATGTATAGCGGAATCGAAGAGCCTATCAATTTAGGGAGCGATGAAATGGTTTCAATCAACCAATTGGTTGACATTGTTGAAGACATTGCTGGTTATAAACTGAAAAGAACATATGACTTAGGAGCACCGAAAGGAGTTCGTGGACGTAACTCTGACAACACCTTGATTAAAGAATACTTGGACTGGGCGCCTGATTATCCGCTTGTAGACGGTATGAAAAAGACCTATGACTGGATCAAAGAACAGATGGTTGCAAAGAAATAGTAAATGAATATCGAAGCTTTAATCCGGGTTAAAACGGATTAGGGCTTCTTTTTCTAATCAAACCAAAATCAGTTACGGAAATTCATTTGTAAAAACAGGTGAGGGAAAAACGTTGAATCTCACGAAACAACAATTGGTGCCGTCAACTTTTGAAAATTAGCAAGTATGGGTAACAAAATAGTAATGGTAAGTGGTTGCTACGATTTACTGCATGCAGGACATGTGGCATTTTTTAAAACAGCAGCTCAGTACGGAAAAGTTCACGCTTACGTCGGACAGGATCAAAATATTAAATTATTAAAAGGGAAAGCACCATATTTTTCCCAGGAAGAACGAAAATACATGGTGGGCGCCCTGCGTTATGTCGAAAAGGCTGACGTTGCATCCGGGGCAGGAATGCTTGATTTCGAGCCCGATATGAAAAGACTGAAACCTGATATTTTTGTTGTGAATAGCGATGGTTACACCGACGGTAAAAAACGTATTTGCGAAGAAAACGGGGTGGAGCTTATTGTTCTTGACCGGATTCCGGAGAAAGGGCTACCGGCACGATCAAGTTCCGATTCAAAAAGGGAGTTAAAATTTCCTTACCGTGTTTGTCTGGCGGGCGGCTGGATTGATCAGCCATGGGTTTCCGAAAGACATTCCGGTTCTGTTGTTGTGGCCCAGATGTGGCCTACCATGGATTTTAATGATCGCTCGGGCATGGCGACTAGTTCACGTAAAGTAGCAATCGAATTGTGGGGTGATCAGTATCCCGGAGGCGACCCTATAAGAAATGCGCAGTTACTTTTTGGCGCTGAGAATCCTCCCGGATCGGATTACATTTCCGGCACTCAGGATCATATCGGTTTGCTGGTTCCGGGTGTAACACGAATTGATTATAATGGAAAATACTGGCCCTACAATATCGAAAATACGGTTGATCCCGAATCTTGTGAATGGTTGTCATCAGTTCTCAATTTTGTTCCACTTCAACCCCGCCCCGAAGGATATAACCCGATTCTTACAAAAAACCTGGACCCAAAAATTGTCAAACGTTTGGGTGAATCTGGTGCAGAATGTTATAATGCCATACTGAAAAGAGATATAAAACAGCTCGGCGAATCTATGAAGGAATCATTTATGTGCTGGAGCGAAATGTTACCTTATACCGTTCCACAATGGGTGATGGAAGAAATGCAATACAATTATTTCTCAAAATATTCCGGTGCAATAACATCGGGTAGTGGCGGAGGCTATGTTGTGTTTCCCGCAGAGGAAGACGTAGAAGGAGCTATTAAGGTAAAAATTAGGTGTTAAGACTATGTAGATTGATGAGAAGAACAGCTTATTCAATTATTATGAAACCGGCATTTGTCTAATGAAACAAAAATTATGGAAAATTTATATACACTTATCATGGCTGGCGGATCGGGAACCCGTTTCTGGCCCCGCAGTAAAACAGAACGACCAAAACAATATCTCAATATATTCGGAGAGAAATCACTTTTACAGGATACAATAGAACGTTTTTCCGGGTTCACTGTAACCGAAAATATTTATGTTGTTTCGAGTGTCTCGCAACAAGTGGTGTTGGAAGAACAAACACCGATGCTCCCAAAGGCAAACCTAATATACGAACCCGTTGGAAAGAATACATTGCCTTGTATAGGTCTGGCAGCGATGTATGTTGAAAATGAGAACAGCGAGGCAGTTATGGTGGTTTCACCATCTGATCATTTGATTCATAACAATGAATTGTTTAGGGATACTATATTGGCCGCCGTGAAAATTGCGGAAGAGCGTGATGGAATCGTTACTATAGGGATTAGCCCAAGTTACCCGGCTACCGGCTATGGTTATGTTCAAACTTCTGAAAACATTACCGGAGGTGAAAAGATTAAGCAATTCAGGGTGGAGCGTTTTGTTGAAAAACCAAACGATGAAACAGCGCTTGAGTATCTGAACAAAGGTGGGTTTTACTGGAACAGCGGCGTATTTGTATTTAAGGTTTCAGTTTTTCTGAAAGCTGTAGAGGAATTTGCCCCATCGCTACATGCTGACCTTAGAAAGATTCAGTCCAGTATTGGAACACCTGATTCGGCAAAAATGCTTGATTCAATCTACCGCTCTGTGCAAAGCGTTTCGGTTGATTATGGAATAATGGAACATGCCCGGAATATTTACCTTGTTGAAGGAAATTTTGACTGGAATGATCTTGGTAGCTGGGAATCAGTGTATCTAGCAGATAAAAAGGACGAACAAGGGAATGCCGGTTCAGGAGATGTTCTTTTCCTCAATACTAAAAATTCTTTTGTTTATGCAGAAGATAAAAATGCTGTTGCGGTTGTCGGACTAGAGAATATAATTGTGGTAAAAGAAGGAAACACCGTTTTGGTATGTAAACGCGACCATGCTGAAGACATAAAGAAAATTGTGGAAAAGTTAAAAGCAAAACATAAAAATCAATATTTGTAAAAAACGGAATCAAGTGGTTCTGGTAAGTTTAATCAGTAAAGCCTTTAATTCATTACCCCAAGAAGCATCTTATGAAAAATTCTAAACCAATAGTAGTCGACTGGAAAATATTTGTTCTGTTTGTTTTGCTGACAATTTTGCTTGCTTTATGGGGATTTGCCAATGATATCACTAATCCAATGGTAGCAGCTTTAAAAACCGTTATGGAAATTTCGAATGCAAAAGCTGCCTTGGTTCAATTTGCCTTTTATGGTAGTTATGTAACATTTGGAGCTGCCGGGCTGGTGATGGTGATTGTGGGAGGAGCATTAATGCCTCCTTTACAGGCACGAATAATCGATGTAGGTGGTTCCAGTTTTAACGATATCCAAATTATGAGGTTTATTTCTGAGATGAATTCCTCTTTTATCCTGTCGTTCATTTGTTTTGTTGTAATTACCATTTATTGTTTGCTTAGCTACAAAGATTTAAAAATTATTTAAACTGTAATTATGGAGCACAAAAGATATTGCAAAACATTATATCTCGAGGATGATCCGCAACTAATTGAGGAATACAAAAAAGTACATGCACCGGGTGCAGCGTGGCCTGAAATTACACAAGGCATGCGCGAAGTTGGTATTATTGATATGGAAATATATTTACTGGGAAACCAGTTGTTTATGATTATGGATACGGTGTCCGATTTCGACCATGATACAGCGATGAAAGAATTGGCGAATAAACCTCGGCAGGCTGAATGGGAGGCATATGTTTCCCGTTTCCAAAAAACGTCAGTGGATACTTCTGCTAAAGATAAGTGGCAGTTAATGGAACGGATATACAAGTTGATGTAATTTCCATCAAGTCGGGGGACAAAATATATTTCTATGCCGAAACCAACCGGACCATAGTAAACCTTGAAACAACCGGCGACGGACGAGATGAAGTCGCCGTTGTTTCTTTTAATGACACTTAAGCTGACGAGCAACTAAAGCTGACTTTCGTTTGTAAGCATCGAAAATGCGAAGCAAAATTTGGAAGCAGTCTTAGCCGGAAAGAGTCTTGATTAAGTGGAAAGTGAAGCTTCGTAAACATGAAAAAACTTACTTTCAAAAATTAGGGTTGGATGTGGAACATAAAAACAAAAGTCGTTCTCTTGTTCGTCTCTTTATCGTTCTTTTTTAGGGTGGATTTGTTGGAATTATTGCACTATTAGAATAATGTCTTAATTCATTTTCATTAAATATAATAAGAAATAATAATAATGATGTCAAGAGAATTATACAACGAATATTAAATCAGCTTTGATCCTATTCGGTATACTAGCAAATATTGTTATAGAAGTATTGTGTAACAAGAAGCTTTTCCAATTGGATTTTGCAAAAAGGGCGATTTGACTTGTTCCTCCATCCATTTTCAAGGTCATTCAAAATAGTCATGTCATGATTTAGTCGTATTGTTTTTGACTCTGTGAACAATTCCAGCATTTTTTTCAGATAAATAATTTATGAAGAGCTAAATATGCAATTTATTGTTTGTAACTAGGTTATTTCCATACCGCTTTGAAAATGTTTCTTAAAAGGAGTGCTAACATTGTTGGCGGTTTATAATTATAAAAAATAAACTATTTTTGGATTTAATCTCATTTTGAATGGTAATAAACGAATACAAATCCGATTATGAACTGGTTGTGAGACTTAAGAAAGGAGATATTGATGCTTTCGACATTATTTACAATAAATACTGTAATAAGTTACACAAATTTGTTTTAAGGTATTTAAAACAAGAAGAAGATGCCCAGGAAATCGTTCAGGAGGTTTTTATTAAGATTTGGGAGTCAAGAAGTAAAATAAATACCTATTCATCATTCGAATCTTTCTTATTTACAATAGCTTACAATGCTTCCATAAGTTTATTACGAAAAAGAATTAACGAAGAAAAGTCAAGAGAATATATAAAATTCTTTCCTCAGATTGAACAAGCCGATAAAATAATTAAGGATATGCATTTCCAGGAGTTAAATCAAAAAGTGCTTTTGCTGCTTGAACAATTAACACCCCGCCAAAAAGAAATATATTCATTGAGCCGTGAGGAAGGACTTACGCACAAACAAATTGCTCAAAAATTAAATCTCTCTGAAAATACGGTAAAAAACCATTTGGTTACCACTTTAAAATTCCTAAAATCACATCTTGATAGTAGCTTGATTATCAATGCACTATTCATTAACTTGTTTTTTTTATAAAAAAAATACGTTTTTTATTAGTCCCCTGCAAAGTCCCAGGCGTATTATAATTAAAACCTGATTGAATATTTAAAAAATTTTCATAGGTTAGTTTAGTTAGTTAATAGTGCTTCCCTGTTGATGGGGAGGCACTAAACTCTGAGAAATGATGAACAAAGAGTTATTCGAAAAATTTTTGAAAAACAGATACTCCGAAGATGAGTTTGAAGAGATTGCTAAATGGATTAACAGCAAGGCTTTAAACAAGGAAACTAGAAACTGGGGATTAGATGATTGGAAATCATTTAATCCTGAATTGAGCACCAACGACAAAGAAAAATACACCGATTGGCTAAACCAAATTCATAAAAAAATAATCCTTAACCAAAACAACCCATCAGTTAAAGGCAAACTGACACTCTCAAATTTATCTATTTGGATTGGGCGTGTTGCGGCAGTCCTTATTTTACCTTTATTGGGGATTCTGTTTTATGTGCTTTCGGTAAATAATTTCCAGGTGAATAAATACAGCGACATGGTTGTTGATTCTCTTGAGATAGTTGCACCAATTGGTTCGCGCACTGTAGTGCAGTTATCTGATGGCACAGTTGCACACTTAAACTTTGGAAGTAAAATAAAATATCCACATTCTTTCAATGGTGAAACCAGAGAAGTCATCTTGACTGGGGAAGGATATTTTACTGTGGCTCATAATCCTGATCAACCATTTATCGTGAGAACTAAAAATTTGGACGTTAGGGCAGTAGGAACTGAATTTAACGTGTCGGCCTATCCGGATAATGATTTCGTGGCAACAACATTGGTTAATGGTAAAGTACTTGTTGAAAAACCCTTAAGTTCCGGGAACAGTATTCCTATTGAAGAAATGGAACCGGGGCAACACATTAATTATAATATCAATACCAATAAGGCTTATTCCAGTTTTGGAGATATTGAGAAATACATTGCATGGAAAGATGGAAAACTTGTATTTAAGAATGAGTCGATAATGCAGGTTGCAAATACACTTGGCAGAATGTTCAACGTCGATATTGAAGTAGCTAAGGAAATTGAGAACCTTACATTTACGGTAACTTTTGTTGATGAACCCTTGTTTCAGATACTTGATTTAATGACCATTGCAACACCTGTAGATTATCAGGTACTTCCCCGAAAAAAACAATCTGACGGAACATTTACCAAACAAAAAATTATAATCAAGAAAAGAGTATAAAACTAATTCTAACAAACCAAAAACGAATTGCCTATGAAAATTAGATTCTTTTAAAAACTACAGGGAAATGCTGCTAACACTTCCCTGCATGAATTAAAATTAAACCCTACAAAGCTAATTGTGTAGGGCAAATTCTAACTTTAACAATACAAAAGTATGAAAAAAAATCATTGTTTTTTCGGGGAACGGAATATTCCCCGGCTAATTAAATTTTTGAGGTTTATGAAACTAACTATCTTTCTGTTACTTATTTCGGCAGTAAGTGTTCTGGCAAGCAAAACCTATTCCCAAACCAAAACTTTAAGTCTAAACATGGATAAGGCCACTGTTAGAGAGGTTTTGGAGGAAATTGAAGAGCAAAGCGAATTCTATTTTATGTACAGTGAAAAAGTTATAGATGTGAAAAGAGAAGTTTCTGTTGATATTAATAACGAGAAAATAGGGACTACTTTGAATTTGTTATTTGATGGGACAAATGTGGATTATACAATTAAGGACAGAATTATTGTACTAACAACACCAGAAGTTTTTTCTGAAAAATCGAAAGCTGAGTTTCAACAAAACACGGTTTCCGGAACCGTTACCGACGAATCCGGCCAGCCATTACCTGGTGTAACAGTGGTTGTTAAGGGAACAACCCAGGGAACAGTAACCAATGCCGATGGAGATTATTCTTTAACTAACGTTCCTGAAGATGCTACGCTGCAGTTTTCATTCGTCGGAATGCTTACACAAGAAATTCTAGTTGGAAATCGAACCGAAATTGATGTTACTTTGGTTATGGATGCTATTGGATTGGAAGAAGTTGTTGCGATAGGGTATGGAACTGAAAAGAAAGGCAATCTTGCCGGTTCCGTTTCAAGTGTAAAGGCAGAAAAGTTAACTGTTGCTCCAATAGTTAGTACAGCAAATGCCATGGGGGGTCTATTACCAGGATTGGTTTCGAAACAAACAAGCGGAATGCCAGGATTTGATGCTGCTGATATAAGTATCAGAGGTTTTGGAGGAGCACTTGTTATTGTTGATGGGATTGAATCAAGTTTCAATAATATTGATCCTTCCCAAATTGAAACAATTTCGATCTTGAAAGACGGGGCTGCCTCGATATATGGTGCACGTGCAGGTAATGGTGTAATATTAGTAACAACCAAAAGAGGAAATATCCAAAAACCAACGATAACAATAAATTCTTCGTTCACCTTACAAGGGGCAACCTATATGCTGGATCCGGCATCTTCTGGTCAACGTTCAGAAATGGAACGTGAAGCATGGCTTCAAGCAGGAAATCCGGAGGAAACTGCCCCCTGGACCTCAGAACAGGTTCAAAAATTTTATGACGGATCCGATCCTATATATCCAAATACGGATTGGTATGAGGAAGTATTTCGGGACTGGGCTCCACAACAAAAGCATAATATGTCAGTAAGGGGCGGGAGTGAAAAAATTAAATATTATGGATTCTTTGGATATACAAACCAAGAAACTATGATTAAAACGTCAGGTGGTGAATACTCGAGATATAATTTACAATCTAACATTGATGCATCTATAACTGATGACTTATCTATGCAAATCGATATTTCCATGAATATTGAAGACAGAAGTTTCCCTTTCAGAGGAATGAGAACAGATGGTTATATGTGGCAGGACTTATGGGGAACTCTACCCTATTATCCTGCCAAGCTTTCTGATCCTTCAAAAATATCATGGGGAGGGATTGATGTTGGTGGTATTCATGTTACTTCTAATAAAAATATTAGTGGTTATGATGATACAAAATCAGAAAATTATAAAGGAACTATTTCTCTTGATTACAAATTTAGAGGAATAAATGGTTTATCCCTAAAAGCACTTGTAAATTATAATAAATCAACGGATTTTTTCAAAGCCTTTAATAAACCATCGACTTGGTATACTGAGCCTTCAACAGGAATTTTTATGGAGGCTGGCAGTGCTGGTAGTACACAACTTACTCAGGGTTATTCAAAATCGTCTATCTTAACTCAACAGTATTATTTGAATTATGATAATATTATTGGTCAAATTCATGCACTTTCAGCAAAACTAATTTATGAAAGCACTGATTACAAAGGAGAGTTCTTATCTGCTTTCAGAGATAAATTTTTAACGGCTGCCATTGACCAAATATTTGCAGGTAGTACTTCCGGTTTATCAAATAATGGCTATGCAAATGAAATGGGTAGAAAGAGTGTGATTGGAAGAATAAATTATCGTTTCAAGGATAAATATATAATGGAAGGAATAATGCGGGCAGATGCATCAGCAAAATTCCCTAAAGAAAAGCAATGGGGATATTTTCCAAGTTTATCTCTTGGATGGGTATTGTCAGAGGAGAGTTTTTTAAACAATAGCAAAATTCTGGACAACCTGAAGGCTAGGGTGAGTTATGGAGAATCAGGGAATGATGCAGTTGGTAATTTTCAATATTTATCCGGTTATAATTATGGTGCAACCTATTTATTGGGAGAAGGGCCTAAACAGGGGCTTACATCTACTGGTTTGGCTAATCCTAATTTAACTTGGGAGCGGATGAATATATCAAATTTTGGAGTTGAATTCTCATTGCTTAAAAGAAAAGTATATGGAGAAGCTGATATCTTTTATCGGCAGAGGGAGGGAATTCCTGCAACAAGAATTCTTTCACTTGCTTCATCTTTTGGGGCTTCATTGCCTCCGGAAAACATTAATAGCCTTAATGATAGAGGTTTTGAGTTAATGATTGGTACGGCAGGTGAAATCAATGATTTATCATATAATTTTAGTGCTAACTTATCCTGGTCTAGAGCAAAATGGGATCATTTTGAGGAACCTGAATTTACAGATCCGGACCAGGAGAGACTTTCAAAGCGTTCAGGCGAATGGACTGACCGTACTTTCGGTTATCAGGCAGATGGCGTATTTACCAGTATGGAAGAAATAAATTCTTTAGAATTTGAGTATGAACAAGGAAACCAAACATTACGTCCTGGAGACTTTAAATACATAGATACCAATGGTGATGGCACATTGAATTGGATGGACCAAGTTCTTATTGGAAAAGGGAGTCAGCCGCACTGGATGATGGGGTTTAATGCTAATTTGAAATATAATAACTTTGATTTCTCGGCCTTATTTCAGGGAGCATTTGGTTACAATACTTACGTTGATTTGGGTGATATGACGAAGCAAAAATATGAACTAAGATGGACAGAGGAAGAAAATGATCCAAACTCATACGTTGCCAGGCTTGGTGGAGCCGGATCTAACGGTTATATTAAAGATACTCACTATCAGAATACTGTTTATCTAAGGTTGAAAACAGCTTCTTTAGGTTATAGTTTACCTGAGAGATGGTTAGTGCCAGTGGGTTTGGAGAAAGTGAGATTTTATCTTGCTGGGACAAACTTATTGACATTTAGTTCTTTAAGTAAGTATAATATAGACCCTGAAGCCCCTAATGTAGGTCGTTATTATCCTCAACAAAGGACAATTAGTTTTGGAGTTAATATTTCGTTGTAAAACTGTAAAAAACATTCAAATGAAAAATTATAAATATATATACGTAATAAGCCTGCTGTTCCTTCTTGCTTGCCAGGAAGACATTCTTGAAAAGGAGCCATTGGATATTATCTCTGATGGAGCAGTATGGGAAGATGAGACATTGATAGATGCTTATTTGACACAATGTTACGCTGAAGTATCAGTGTTTACCAATGAGACACCCGGCTATACTAATGCCTGGGATGGTGACTGGACGAATAGTGAACTTCTTGCAGGTCCATTCTTTATCAATGGAATTGCAGATGAAGCAATGGCCGCTTGGGGGGCCTATACAAAAGGGCAAATACAGGCAGTTAAGGCAGGAGGCTTAACAATTAACGGTGGATTTTTGGAATGGTATGAAACTCCATATAATACTAACCGATCATTAAACAAGTTTATAATTGAGGTATCAAATTCGGCCCTTGATGATAGTTTTAAAAAAGTTAGAATTGCTGAGGCTCGTTTCCTTCGTGCGTTTAATTATTTTTCAATGGTCAAACGTTACGGTGGTATTCCATTAATTACTGAACCTCGGGAAATAAATGCACCTGAGGAGCAATTATATCCTACAAGGAATTCAGAAAAAGAAATTTACGATTTTGTAATTTCTGAAATTGATGATATTGCTCGTGATCTCCCTGAAGTTGCAAGTGATTTTGGTAGGGCAACCAAATTTGCAGCATTAGCACTCAAAAGTAGGGCGGCACTATATGCAGCAAGTATTGCTCAGTTTGGCACTGTTCAGTTAGATGGCTTATTGGGAATACCATTAGATCAAGCTGATGTTTATTATAATAAAGCTTATGAAGCTTCAAAAGAAATTGTCAACAGTGATTTATTCGAGCTTTACAATGTTGATGCAGATAAAGTACAGAATTTTAAAAACATTTTTCTTGTAAAAAGAAATAAAGAAGTAATTTTTGCAAAACAACATAATGAAGTTAATGGATTAAATGGAGGGAACTCATGGAATTATGACTTTTTCCAATGTCCTAAGCCACAAGCATGGAATGGCGGAAATAATGATGGGCCATACTTAGAGATGGTAGAAGAATTTGAATATGTAGATGGAACTTCCGGTAAACTTGACTGGGAAAATTTTGAAGATGGATTATGGAGCATGGAAGAACTATGGGGCAATAAGGACCCAAGATTTTTTGCTACCATTTATACTCAAGATACACCTTGGAAAGGGGGATTTGTAGATTATCATAATGGGCTAATTTTGCCTGACGGTTCAGTATTAACTGATGGTGATTATAATGGCGTATTAGCATTAGGTTCTCAAGGTGTTCCGGGCAGACAGTTTTATACCGGTTTTGGGGTTATGAAATACCTGGATGAAACAGCCAATAACAACGACTGGGTTGCAAATTCAAAAACTGATTATATAGTTTTTCGCTACGCAGAAATATTGTTAAATCTTGCAGAAGCTGCATACGAATTAAACAAACCCAATGAAGCATTAGACGCAATCAATCAAATAAGGTCAAGAGCAGGGATTGCATCAATTTCAGATATTGATCGTGAAAAAATCCGTCATGAGAGAAAGGTTGAATTGGCTTTTGAAGGACATCGATATTGGGATTTGAGGCGCTGGAGAATTGCTGCTTCTGTACTTTCAGATAATTTTTCAGGACTGCGGTATATATTAGATTATGAAACGAGGAAATATAGATTACAAGTAATTCCGAATATTGATGGAGAAGTTACAGCACCTCAGTTTAATGAGCATAATTATTACTTCCCAATAACTCTGGCCCGAACCGGGAAAAACCAAAATCTGGTAGAGAATCCTGGTTATAATTAATATTTTTTGCTGTACTGTTCTCTTAATATTAGAGAGAACAGTACAGTAATATTCTTCTTCGATTCAAAGTGAATAATAAGGATTGCTTTACCCTAAAAGCAACAAATAACTTTATGTCAAATTTGAGTGATATAGTTCAATATTACTTACAAAAAATATTACAATGATTACAGGTATAAAAAAATGTATTGTTCTTTTTTTACTCCTTTTCCCAATTATAAGTATTTCACAAAAAAAAGATAAATGCAAAGTTGATTATCAACTTGCAACACCAAAACAAGATGTAGAACTTACTAACGGACTGTTTAAAACTGTGTTTGATAACAATGTTAGTTTGTTATTGAATAAATTCGATTCAGATACAATTCTATATAATTATAGAAAACGCGCAGGGGTTGATGCCCCTGGGGCGCCACTCAATGGCTGGGAAGACTATGTACAAGGCTCCATAGCTTCAGCTTTTTTGATGGGGGCAGGTAATTCTTTGCAATGGACTCAAAACAAGTCTTTGCAAGATAAGATGGATTTTGTTGTGGGAGAACTGGATCGATTGAAAGAAGATAATGGCTTTATTATGGCATATCCTGAAAACGAATACAACAGGAAGGAAAATTCAAATTATGTCAGATCCTGGATGTCACATGGA